>ERZ856578.176-NODE-176-length-128065-cov-10.835797_pt1 | contig 128065 bp, 190 predicted proteins | sample MGYA00514384_ERZ856578 | MGnify/ENA primary metagenome ERZ856578 (study PRJEB29103, sample SAMN06111958) | human gut metagenome | biome: human gut; feature: ankylosing spondylitis patient; material: healthy_person | host: Homo sapiens | place: China:Hangzhou... | reverse complement strand
ACGAAGCCCTCGGTGTTCACGATGGTCAGCACGGGGACGCTGAATGCGTCGCACAGGCGGACGAAGCGGGAAGCCTTGGCCACGCAGTTGTGGCACAGCTCCTTGCCGGTGGCCACGACGCCCACGGCGTTGCCGCCGATGGTAGCGAAGGCGGTGTAGACGTTCTTGCCGAAACCGGCGTACATCTCCACGGCGCTGTCCTTATCGATGAGGGCAGCAGCAGCCTTTGCAGGCTCGGCGTTGGCGCTCAGGACAGCGGTGGGCTGCTCGAACTCGAAGATGGCCGGGCCGGTCAGGTTGTTGGCAGGCAGCAGACCCACGATGTGGGCAGCCTTCTCAGCAGCCTCGGCAGCGTCAGCGGCCACGATGGCAGCCACGCCTGCCTTTGCGGCAGCAGCGGCAGAACCGGCGTCAGCGACCTTGTCGCCCTTAGCGGCAGCGGTGAAGGGAGCGGTGAAGAACAGCTCTGCGCCCTCAGCCATGATGCAGACATCTGCGTTGGCAGCGCTCAGAGCGCTGGTGCCGCCGCAGACGCCCAGAACGACGGCTACCTGAGGCACGACGCCGGACACCTTTGCGATGGTGGCGTTGAGCTTTGCAGCTGCGTTCAGCACGTCCAGACCCTCAGCCAGCTTTGCGCCGACGGAGTCGTAGAAGGTGACGACCGGGCAGCCCGTCTGGGCAGCCAGCTCGAGGACCTTGATGTTCTTCTCAACGTCCTTGACGGAAACAGCCTCGCCGTTCTGGAAGACGGCGTAAGCCTGCTGACCGGCAGCATAGCCGCTGGCAGCGCTCACCGCACCGTCCGCAAACAGAGCGGTGTATTCCCCGTCATCAAAAAACTTGGCGAGGATTTCTCCTTTGGTACTCTTTGAAGCCATGGTAAGACCTCCTGCTTATCTGTGTGAGTTTCAAAATTAGGTATATTATACCCGATTTTCTACTTTTTTTCAAGATGGTCTATGCAAATCTCTATAAGTCTATATTTATCGATATTGCGACATTATTTCGAAATCGTTTTTGCCATTCCAAAATGGACTCTATGCAAATCTCTGTAAGTCTATATATCTTTTGAAGATTTGGTGTCAAAATTGGTGTCAAATAATTAGGAAACAATCTTATTAAACTGTTTGATTGCCTCTGCTTCGGTCTCTTCTTTTAAGATATGAGTATACACTTTCAAGGTTATATCGGGCGACGAATGTCCCATAAGGTATTGAACCGATTTAACATCCATCTTGGCTTTGACAAGCCGTGTACAATATTCGTGGCGCATACTATGGGCAGTGACTTCAGGCAATGGTTCATCATGGCAACTATTATAGGCTTTGATTAGTCCTTCAAAAATTCTAACAAGGTTTTTATTCGTATAGGGCCTTCCAGTTTTTGCTATAAACAAGAAGTCGGCTTGCCCATCTATTATTCTCTCTGCTTTTACAATCGGACGTTGTTTTACCGCTTCTTCAAAAGCAATGATGGCGTCTTTAGATAATGGGATAGTCCTTATCCCACTTTCTGTTTTTGTAGGTGCTAAATACAGCCCGCCGCTCTTTCCATCGTACACCATCTGATGAGATATAGTAACAGTGTTGTTATCAAAATCAAATGACTTTTTTGTTAGCCCGCATAATTCTCCTGCTCGAAGTCCTGTCTCGTGCAAAAGCATCACCATGCCAACATGCCTTTTATATACTCGACTAGATTTCATGAACTTGATCAGATTTTGATACTGCTCTTCTGTTAATATTTCTTTTTCTTTTGAGTCGCATTTGACAACTGTATTTAATTTAAAAACGAATGGATTTCTAGGAATTATATTCTCATCAAACATTTCTTGAAATGCCGGTCTAGCTAAAGACATGACATCTCTGATTGTTGTATAACAATATCCTTCGTTATCCAATTCTCGTGCAAATTGTTTTACATCGCGCACTAAAATATCAGTTGCATTCATTTCCCCAATTAGATGATTCTGAAAGATTTTCAAAGTCTGCGATTTTGTTTTATAGCTGCTTGGCCTAATAGTGAGTTTTGTTTCTTCGAGATGTCTTTTTGCTAATTGGTACACTGTGATTTTTGAAGTAAACGTTGTACCCAAATTAAGTTTTTCTTGGATTTCAGCTTCTTTTTCTCTTAATTCTTTAAGTGAAGTGGCGTATATTATTGAGCGTTTTCCAAGTTTGTTTGTCCATCTATATTGGTATCTTCCATCCTTTCTCTGGCTCTCGCCGTCTTTTAAAACTTTGCCATTATTATCTTTACGTCTTATCATGATGCAGAACTCCTTACGTTATATAAGAAGCTCTGGTGTGACACCATGAGTATACCACATCAGAGCCTATATTTCAAACAGAATACGTTTGGTCTATATATTTTTCGAGAGCCTTACGCTTGATAAGACGTTTATTCCCCACCCAAAGTACCAATGGACAGTTTTCATCATCAGTAATCGCTCTTAGTCGGCAGACCCCAATCCCCGTGTAAGCAGCTGCTTCATCTAACGTCAGGGTCGTCTTTTCCCAAATTGGGACTTCCTTCATTCAATCGCCTCCTCCATCTTCTCTTCCCCATACCTTGCCACACATACATTATAAAGTAGCATGGCACGTGTCATAAGGCCAACTCCGCCGATACGAGGGGTCACCTTGATATTTTCCATCTCATAAATATCATCGGCACAGTCGCCGTGTTGTTTTCCGTTCTCGTCATAGTTGATGCCAACATCGATGCAGACTTCAACCCGATCAAGCCCAAACGGTGTGATAAAGTTACGCTTACCCACAGCAGAGATAATCACATCAACCATTTCAAACCCAAGAGCAGTGGCCTTCATGCGGGAGCCCGTGCTATTCACGGAGATCACGTTACAGTGCCGCTTAATCAGCATATCGACCAACGGACGACCTACAATATCAGATTGACCGCACACAAGCACATTCTTGCCATCCAGGTCGTAACCGATGGAGCCAAAAATCTTCATAACGCCCAGTGGAGTGCAGGGCTGAAATGGAGATGTAGTATTAAAACCATCGACATCAACTGCGTCTGGAATGTAGATATTTTGGGGATCGATATGTTTTGGCAGCGGGAGCTGAACAATAATACCGTCCACATCTTCCCAATTATAATCTTCCAGTATCCTGTTATTTAATTCATCTTCCGTAATATTTTCTGGTAGCTTGATAAGCTTTGCTTCGATTCCAACCTCTTCACAGTCACGCAATTTACCGCGAATATAAGCGTTAGACGCAGGGTTGTCCCCTACTTGATAAATATGTAAAATAGGAGCGTAGTCATCTTCTGCGATGATATTCTTGATTTTATTTTTGATATCTTGTGCAATAGATTTGCAATCAATAATCATTGTGAACCTCCTTACTTTAAAATCCAAGTTCTTTCATCGATGTTCTCCTTTATATTCGCTACTACTATACAGAATATTTCGTAGCTGATTGATAAAATCATTCACAACGCATTCACTGCAATCTAAATTAGCCGTACACATGCCACAGCTATCAGTATAATGGTGCAGTAGATCTTCGATTGATCTTTTATAATATTCTGTTTGGTCTTTATAAAATCCTAATTCTTTACAATCCAAGTTCAACACCACTTTCGTTTACAATATAGATGCCGTTGTCTTTCAAATACTCAATAAATTCTTCGTGTGGCAACTTATTGGCGAGCTCACAAATAGTGTAGTTACTTCTGCCTTTCACCCACTTTGTTTCTTTTCTCAAGTTAGACCACTGATGTACACGAAATTCCTTACAACGCCATTTTAAATGAAAGGTATCCGCACACGAATCGCAAATTGGTATCTCTACATAAAAGTCACCCGGATAGCGTTTTCGTCTCCACCACTCCATATCATAGAATACAATACCATAGAGTTCAGGATAATCTTCAAATCCATGTTCTCTAAGGTAAGCAAAACCCAATCCGTTGATGGTCCATTCTGGCGACCTTGGAACTGTATATCGAAGCTGCGATTCTGTATGCGAGATACAGGCATTGTTATATTTTCCATCAATGCCCATAATGTACCAGTCGGATTTATAATAGCCTATTTGTTTAGTCACAACTAATCACCTCCCACGTATCATCACCCAACGGCCACGTGCATCCATAAAATGTTCCCAAATTTTCGATTTTAAAATAGTACCATTTTTTCGTCACGTAGTCATAAATACTGTAGCAAGTGCAACGGCCATCCGGCCAATGGTTCTTTTTAATGGCTTCAATATCAAGTTCTAAAAATCGTTTGATCTCGGATAATTTATATGAAGCAAAAATATAATCCCATGGGCCACGCCAATGGATAAACCACATGTGCTCTACGAAGTTCGGCCATTCTACAGAAAATCGTTCGACTGGTTTACTTCTGCTAAAATTCTTATATTGAAGAAAATAGTTGCTGATACCGTGTACACCAGTCCAATAATGGTCTTTAGTGCAGATGAAATGAGAATAGCTTTCCCATTCTGGATTTTGTATTTCCCAGTGATTCTTTTCGATTGAAAATCTATCGTCCATTCAATCTACCTCATAAAAGTCTAGTTTTACCGTATTTTTTACTTGTTTTTGTAACGATAACACGTTATTTATTTTACTTTTTATGTTCCATAAGTTCTTTGATTCGCATTCTGTCATCGAAAATAGACATAAGCGCGATCATTTTCCATAATTCGAGCTCGGACGCTTCCTCAATGGGCTTACATCCATCTTTTCTTGCTTTGTCTGAAATAGAATCCTTATGAAGCCATCTCCAAACCTCAACAATACCACATGTTGTGTAACCGTATACTCCAAATAAGTCTGGCATATCATACTCTGCATTATGCCACGGAATCATTTTGATAAGAATATCCAGAGGGCTGCACTCATATGGATTGAATCCAATGAGATCAGGAATATATCCAAACATACCATGACTCATACTCATTCTTTTATTCTCTTTTGCGTCGGTCGGCTTTCCGTATTGACAATCACTAATATGAGCTTTCATCTCTTGCACCATCCTTCGATTTTCTCACATACTCTACAAATTGCGTCAAAAAAGTCAACTCTCGTCTGCATTAGAAACAATTTGAAGTACGCTCTCCGCTTCTTTGCGAGCCACCAATCGTTGTTCATATTCTTTGTTTGCGATTCGTTCTTGCTCATGCAATTCAAGTCCTTTCAACCAGTAAGATGGGCATTCGTAAATTTTTTCAAGCGTGTTTGCATCGCAAAAGTATTCTCGATCTCTCTTATTGTAATCGTAATATCCAATAAACGACAGACCGTAATCGCTTATTACAACGTTGTCTTTTAAAAGGACCGGACGTTCATCCATGACCTTAACCCAACCGAGGAAGTTTTCGCAAGATTCTGCGCAACTATCTCTTATTTGCCTTCTATAAGCGCACACTTCTTTATGTAGACATTTACTGCAAATAGCCATTTTTTCTCGCTTTCCAGCAGAAATTCTCTGCCCAATCATAAAATAGTTTTGGAATGTCTCGTACACGAGAAACAACTTTATAAAGTAAGGTGTCACTAGACTTGTCTTCATGAGGTTCTTTATAAATACATTCCCATTTATACTCCCAGAGTTCAACTGTATTATCGTCTTGTGTGCTAATCTTCACTAAAATAGAATGAAGCTTGTCGTTTATACTTACGGAAGCATGACAATTTTCTTGTTTGAGAGGCCACTCATTTATTTTTGCAAATAAATCAAATGCCCTATCGACTGCCATTTCGAATAATGGTTGTTCATCAGAGCACATACATATTCGTTCTATATCCCCATAATGCAGAAGATTTAGTTCCCAAACTTCCATTACGTTCACCACACTTTAAAACATACATTTTAATCATCAAAAATCTTTTCTCTCGGCACAGGACTTTCTCCACTTTGGACGAGTCGTTTACACTCCGGGCAATACGCATTCCAACAAAGATGTTGTGATACGATATCATTTCCCATGCAATAATCGAAAACCTCTTTATCGTCTGCCCAGAACTCGCATCCACAGCAGCATTTGAAGTGCAGAGCGAATCTTACAGACTTCTTTTTATGTTGAATGATTTTAATCGCCATTATTCTTCTCCTTCGCTCAGACTCTTCAAGATTTTTTGAATCCTATAATACCTACCGAATGGTGTCTCAAAAATAGCTCTTAGCCACTCAAAAAATGTTGGTTTACCGAATACCTCATTGTAATCTGCAATATCGATTTGTTTAGCGGTTTCTCCACATTCAGGGCAAGTGTATCGCAACTCGAAATTAGCAGCTGTGGTATAATAGTCTTTGTAGATTGAATCAAATGTGTCGTCGGCATAAAAATCACAATAACAATAAGGACATTTAAACTCGATAGCAAATTTCTGAGATTCTGGCTCATGGCCGTGCTTGACAATCTTAACAGCCATCTGACACCTCCACAGTAAAAATAGTTTTAGTTGCCTCTTTCCAAGAAATAAACTCAGATCCAGCAACTTCCGCTCTACACCTATAGCACGCAATCACATTATTCTCAGGAATGTCCAAATCAGGATTTTCAAAAGAAGCCACTCGAATCTTAGTTGTACAACCGCAGTTCTTGCACGGAAATATGATTACTGGATTTTTCAAACTATCAGTCTTATGCATATTTACGTCTCGATTTACATACACGTTATTAGCTCCGTAGATGAACCACAATTCTCTTTCCGAGAGTAAGTTTTCTTCAGACAGAGCGAACTTGATAACTTCATCATCTGTATGCGTCTCGTCATATTCTGCCGTGTCGCAGATCTTATACATTTTGCCGTCTTTCTCTTGAAGTAATATTCCCTCACCAAGTTTTAATGGAGTTGTTTTCTTTTCTTCTCGAATATGTGCTTTCATATTGTTTATTCCTCCCACCCACCACTACTATTAGAGTTATTCGTTATCTAAAGCATTAAGCATCATTGTGCCCTCTGCGCAACTTCCTTTAATTTGAACTCGACAAGGAAGGCTTGGAATATCATTGGTGTTATTGGCAAGTTCGTACTCCCACCAGTAATCCATTTCCCATTCGTTTTCGCTCATATCAATATTCTGATAGCCAAGTTTTTCAAGGATCTTCCCTACTTGATAAAGGGAAATTCGTTCAAAACTGAGATCAAGAATCTCTTCTCTATCTGCTTTACCTACCCATCCAATAATATTAGTAGCTATCGGAAATAAAATATCCGTGTCTTCATCGTATCCATTTTTGCCTGCGTATGCCATAGAATCACTTCCTCCGTAAAATTTACCTTTTAGAAGAAAGTATATCTTGTGCTTCTAGGGACATCAACGCTAATTGTTTTCATATGCGATTCAAATGTGCCCACCCCAAAGCGATTCACAAACGAAGTCGCATTATTAATATCGTCAATATTCTTTTGGAGTTTTTCTAACTCTTTCTGAATATCAATTTTTACCTCGACATTCTCAATAAATCCCATATCTTCAAGACACTTGCAATAGCCAGCAATCTCGTTATAGAAGATGTGGTCATATTCTTCAAGAAGAGTGTGTTCATCAAACAGCTTTACTTGCCAAGCAATTCCAAACGGTGCTTCCTTCTCGGCATGAGATTCGATAGTATAATACTTCATTATGTAATCTCCTTATTTAATGCCGTACTTAGCCTTAACCCTCTTCAGAACATCAGCCTTCTCGGAATAGCAATCACGAGCTGCATGATAGTCACTCATCTTCTCGGCCAGAATGCGCTTTGCTTCACCTTCAGCAACATCAGCTTCAGCCAGCTCCTTATTCAGCTGATATCCGCTTGCCTTAATTCCATCGACAAATCCGTCGATGCGGTCCTTCGGCACAGACTTTTCGCCTACTGCACCAGTTTCAGTGTTAAACATCTTCACAATAGAATCCGCAGCACCTGCAATAGAATAAACATAAAAATACTTAGCCATAATTATTTCTCCTTTATTTTTCTTACTGTTTTCCGGTAGATCCAAATCCACCAGCGCCACGCTCAGTTTCGTCCAATTCGGAAACTTCTTCAAAATCAGCCTGCCAGAACGGAACTACCGCCATCTGAGCAATACGGTCACCGTGGGCAATCATCTGAGGGAAGTTAGAATGATTATGTAATGCTACAATGTACTCTCCACGGTAATCCTGATCGCAAATGCCTGTTTTGTTCGCAGGTGCAAGTCCCTGCTTAGTTGCCATACCACTGCGAGCATAGATAGCTACATACCAACCTTCCGGCGGAGCCATTCGCAGACCAGTATGCACTTTAACGGTCTCATGCGGCTGAATCATAATGCAGCGATTACCGTCTTTGTCTACTACGGTTGCCTCGTCAAAACCGATATAAGCATACAGATCTGCGCAAGCAGCATTTTTTGAGCCATAAGTCGGCAGATGAGCATCGTCGTGCATTTTATTGATTTTAATGTTAGGGCGATACGGCATCCGATTCATGCCATAGCCAAGATTAGTATTTGTGTTTCCTAAATCCATATTATTTTCCTTTCTCTTCTGGAGTCCACCAAAGGACTGGTCTTCGTAAAGCAAAACTCTTATTACAGCCGATTACACGTTGATTGGAACTCCCCATGTACGGCAAAGAGATATCTCGTTTAGATTCGATATATGGGCCATCGACTAACACGTTTATGTTTCGAATAATTGTTACCGTTGTCGGAATAGTTTGATATTTCAATTCTTCTGCCGCCTGTTGAATCAATTCTTCCCATGTATATCCAGTCCACATCCAAATGTCTTTGCTTCCTTCAAACTCGTGTCTGACTCTTATTAGAATTTTGCAAATCATTTCCCTGTTCTCTGGATATAGTGGATCTCCACCAGTAAGCGTAAGCCCTTGAATATAATCAGGTCGAAGTAAATCTACAATTTTATCAAGCGTTTCATCTGTGAATGGCTGACCACCATTCGGGTCCCATGTAGTAGGGTTCTGACAACCATGGCAGTGATGATTACATCCCTGCACGAAAAGTGTGACGCGCACCCCTTCGCCATTCGCTATATCACATGGAACGATTTTAGCGTAGTTCATTTTCCAACCTCGATTAAAAGACCGCAGAACGGGCAACAATTATAGCCAAGGCTTTCTGGCGACTCTTGCCCTTTAATTCCGCCACCACAACAATCACACACCCATGCCGAGCTCTCACAATTATCTACGAACTCAAATACAGTTGTTGGCTGGCGATCTACTTGAAAATCAATAACTCGTTCAACATCTTTTAGAGTTTTAATATGTCCAAGATTTCCTTCCAGCAAAAGACAATCTTTTAATCTATCAGCATTAACCAGTTTCATGTAATTCATTTAAAACACCACCGTCCACATACTTGCACATACGATTATAAAAACATTCAGTGCGACGCAGCCATACATTCCATTCTTCTTTTCCCCTCGGAAAATATATGTAGAAGTATCATACAGAATCTGTTCAGAACGAATTACCGCTGCGGTGAAAATCAAAATAATATAAGCTTTGGTCATAAACCAAGCAATCTCAGTCAACATCGATTAACACCTCCTCGACAGGAATAATCTGACCATCAACATAGTAGCACATCTGACCGTGCTCATTATAATAAGGAGACATATAGCCATTATATATCATGTAGTACATAATCCTTGTATCTCGCTCATACACGATTGGGGAATTTCCAAGTCGGTAGAAATATTTATACTCATCAACTGTTTCATTCCCATATGTATCAGTATCTGAACATCCAGTTAGCATAATCGCTGCTAAAAGTACGCATACGGCAGTATTTTTGAAAGTCTTAAACATACTTTTCCTTTCTAATAAAAGCGGAAATTTATTGCAATAATGCGTCAAATAATTTTACTGAAATTTGGAATTTCTTAGCTTTTTGTCAAGCTTTGTTTCTCTCTCCGTCATGTAGCGCCAATACACTACCGTATCGTCAACTTCATAGTAATTCGTATCGTACCACACGCCATTAAATGTGATACATGCAACACTTTCTGTACCGTCTTTGTATTTTACAATGACATCTTCTGAGCACATTCCCCCTTCTGGAACGGGAGGCGTCTGATTTTTTGTGCAAAACCATCGTGCATCAATATCAGATTCTTCATACGAAACCAGCTTCATGTCATGGTAGCAACGCTGAAGAGCATCCTCAATTTCAATTTTGATAGGATTGATGTCTTCGTCCCCGTTTTCATCAATGAGAAGTTCAAGTGTTACTTTCTTCATAGTCATCCTCCGGCCAATCAAGTCTAGCCCCGCAATTTCCACAGTAACTGTTTCTGAACCAATCATCGTTGTACAGATAATCTCCATGATCACAACACTGACACTTCGGATTATTCTTGTCTTTCAAAGGATTGTTAATCATTATCTACCTCCTGTGGGCCATCAGGTAATGGCATCCAATGAGTTGGCTCTACACGACACCAATTACGGTCAACAATGTCGTACCAGTGTCCATCCTCGTGATAAAATACTACCGCCTTCCCCATTTCTGGGTCATAAGCAAGAATAGGCTCGCTTTCACAAGTCTTTGGATTTGTTTTGGGTAAATCTTCTTTTACGCCAGTCCACGCATCGCTACCGAAGGCTTCTGCTGGAAATGTCTTACAAAACACACCTCGTTCATTCTTTAGAAGAATCCGCTCGGCCTGATTAAATACGTCGTCTGGAACTGAAAGTTCAATTGTATTGCTACTTTTCTTTGCGACCACATTGATGATAATCATATCTGACTCCATGTTACTCACTGGTACAAGCCTCCTCGTTCTCTTTATCATTAAAGAAAGATTCGTAGTCAAACCACTTATCCTCCAAAATATTGCCGATAATTTTTACTGTACTGCCCCAGCCTTTTGTTGCCACACGGACATACTTGCCTTTCATACTTTCGTACTTATCGCAGCCAACAGTGTCCATGATTCGCATAATAGCCTCCATGCCAGAATCATATCCTTCAAAAGTCTTACTCCCGACATATCCCTTACCGAGAACATAGCCGCCATAGCAAACGCCCCATCCGTGACCATCCAACGTCAAATCGGAGGTCAAAACTCCATGGTCTGCCATACTAAGACTGACATTTCTGATTTCTGCATTTCTGATCTCGTAGCCTTCTGCTTCAAGCAGCTTTTCTGTCCACTTCTTCATTTTGCCTCCTATTATTTAACATATCTACGTTATAAATTTGATGAAATTTTACGATAAAACGGCACTTTTATCAAAATCTCAAATAACTCCAATAATCAGTGTATAGAAATTTTGCGCTTACATCTGGTTTGTAAACAGCAAGTGGATGTTCGCGATAGAATCCTTGACGAACAAAGTCCGTTGCCTCATTCTCGCTATCGGCAGGAATCTCGTAGTATGAAAAACTACGTTCACCATTAGCCATCAAGTACGATAAGCTTACGCCATATACATGTGTTTGCCCGTAATTCATTACTTATCCCTCTTTTTACGATACATTGTAACAGTATACGGTTCATAACCATCTTCTTCCGTCCAGTCCAAACTAAAACCAGCACGTTGGTAGACTTCCATCTCAATTTGTTTTTCTGTCATATTGTCATCAACATAGAATTCAAAATTACAGTCATCAAATCCTTTTGCTTTTAGAACTCCTGTAATTTTTTTCATAATGCACCCCACTTTTCTCTACCACATGTATCACATACAAAGTGCCATTTATCATGCCAGCTATGAGTGTTATCGTAAAGCATAATACCGCCACATCGGCTGCATTCAGGAAGGAACCAACGGAGTAGACGTTTTAAGAACTTAATCATCTTTACTCCTTCTTCTCAATAATATCAGCTCTTTCCATAGTCTCGAAGAAATCTTCCATAATGGCATCAGCCATCTTACCAGGTATTTCAGGAAGATCCAGTCCAAAATCTCTAAAAGCACAGTGTAGGCAACCCCATGGAGTTAAGGCGAATTTTTCATAAAAATCATCATCAGGATTGTTTTCTTTTGAGTCCAACGTATTCGTCTCGTACTCAAACTGTCTCACTTCATCCTTGGTGAGCCATTTCTGCCACTTACCACAAACAGAGCAATACAGACCAATCTGGCTACCTTTGCTCTGGATAAAGAAAGATTTACTGCCACACTTACATTTGAAGTCCATCTCAGCCACCCATCTTCTCTGCACTCTGAATCATGCAATCAGCACCATTATGAGATTTCTCAAATCGATGCCGTGCCTTATTCATTGCTTCATTCTGATCGTATGCTTGGACATAATATGTATTAGTTGCCTGAATTCCATCTTCATAAAACAGGACTTCTACTGACCAATAATTCATATAGTTCCTTTCATGCCACCACACCCACCCTACTGGTTATTCTACTTCCTCGTAGGTCTTTTCAAAGATATCAGGCTTACAAGGGTAAATCTCTCCGTTCACGCCACGGATAATATAGTCTCTGTAGTTTGCGTGCATCACACCTTCCAACGTTTCGATGTCTGCGTTGGTGTCTGGAACGTGAATGAACCCGCTACTCAACCCATGCAAAGTAACTGTTCCGTTTGTCACCTTATCCATAAACCAGTCAGGAATATAGTCAATTCCAAGCTGAAATGCTTCAATTACAACCGGTCTCTTACGATACTGTCCCATTACTTTCGATTTCCTTTCAAGAATCCTTCAATCAAAATAAGCACCAGCCAAATGCCTGTCGCAACTTTGATATTAAAATTCAAACTGAATAGCTGATAAATAACCCAGATGAGTGCAGTGGAGATTGTCCACGACACAAAGTAGGTTACTGCAAACACAAGGATTGCTCCTAGAATATTCTTAAATGAGTTCAAACCATCACCTCCGGCTTATCCTCTTCAATATGAACATGAGCTGCTTGCACAATATCATGGTCACTCATTAGATACGAGTGTCCATCTTTTAAGCAAACAGCAGTGATCCCATTTAAATCTTCACATGGTTGCAATTTAATAAACAGGTCTCCACCCCAATAAAACGCTTCGCCAATTCCAATGCGTTTGAAGAATGTGTCACCAGAATTTTTAAGAATTTTCATTTTATAGCTCCTTTTTGAATATAACCGTAATCCAGTTATCTGGATAATCCTCTTCTTCCTTTGTTGTTTTCATATATCCGGGCATTTCAAAATTCCACGCAAGATAATTTAGAATTTCAAGGTTGTGTAAATCGCAATAATACCAGTCCCATGGTCTACTCCATTCCGACCAGTGAAGAAGATATGCATTATCACGGCAAGTAAGATAAAAACTATTGTCCAAAGTACACACGCTGCACACTTTTGGAAACGCATATCTTAGGATACGGTCAGTCCGCTTATCGCTCCATTTATTCAACTTTTTGCGACGGAGCCTCTCTGCGACAACAAAGAGTCTCTCAAGCCAGTAGATAATGATAAGAATCGGATACAGAAACCAATAAGGTGTTTGTACATCCTTGTAATGATAGTATTTTGTGACCTTGGTTTCTTTCTTCTTTTCTTCTTGCAACTTCTTACTAAGTCTATTCATATTTAATCCCACCAACCCACCCTGCTTTTATTCCATCAATAAGATGCTACTTACTCACCCTTAGTTACAACGGTGTCGGCACCCTGTACAGTTACCCAGCCATGCTTCAAACGTGCCTCTGCTTCCTTCATCTGAATCAGTTCAGGAGTGATGGACTCGGAAAGTACCTTATTTGCATCAGCCTCAGCCTGTGCCTCAATCATCTTAACGTCAGCTTCCGTCTGAGCCTTGACCTTATCAGTTTCGGCCTGAGCCAGAGCGGTCTGCTTATTCAACTCAGCAATCTCTGCGTCCTGCTTGGCCTGCTCCTTTGCACGAATCTTCTGCATCAGGGTATCATCCGGCTGTGCATCAACAATCAGAGCGGAAGAGACATTGATACCGTATTCGGCGGTCAGCTTCTCATTCAGATAGTTGGTGATTGCAGTATTAACACCTGCGCGATCATCAGAATAAATCTGCATGACACTGAACTGAGGAGTGACTTCCTTAACATAAGCAATAATATCGTTCTGGATCTTGCTCTCCATCAGGCTTTCACCGTCCATGCCACCAAACTTGGTATACAGCTCAACGACATGCTCAGGCAGGAAATTATAGTTTACAGTCAGATTGATTGCAATCGTACCGCCATTTGCAGGAGCGTCAATATGCCAGTCTGCGTGCTCCTTTGCACCGTAATCAGATGCTGCATTAGAGAATACCACACGCTGCTGAGTGATTGGGAACTCAGACACATGCTTCAATGGGCTCATAAAGTGCCAGCCCTGAGAAATAGTCTGCTGCTCAACACCCTTTGCAGAATACACAACACCTACATAACCGGTATGTACTCGCTCTGTACAAAGCACCGTACCAACTGCAATAAGGAATGCAACAAAAATTGCCATAAATTTCTTCATAAGTATCTCCTCAATCTTTGTAGTTATCTTTTAAAATGTAATAGGCGATAACCCATACAATCACAAAGAAAACAATAATTTCTTTCATATGTAATCCCACCAACCCACCACTTACACGTTAATGAATCACTCGATTGTGCTTAACACGAAGCTCAACTTCCTGCTGCTTACCAAGATTGAAAGCAGTTGTATAATCGCCCGTGAGATATCCCGTCACACGACGAAGACGTCGAATGTTGTGGCTACCACACTCAGGGCAAGTATCGCCAATCTCATCGCAATAGCCGCACTCCATACAGGTATCATTTGGAACATTCACTGCAAAATACGGAATGTCATGATCCATTGCATAGTTCACAATTGTTTCCAGCGCACCGAGATTATTCTTTACAGTCGAGTCGAGCTCTACATACGCGATGCAGCCTGCGCTTGAATATCCGTCAAGCTGAGACTCAATATCGATCTTTTCAAACGGTGTCACTTCTCGCCATACCGGAACATGGACACTGTTAGTGAAGAACTCTTTGTCTGAAACATTTTTGATATCACCATATTTAGCCTTAAATCTCTGCATGGCAGTAAAACAAAGGTTTTCTGCGGGCGTAAAGTACACGCCAAAATTCAAAGAATACTTGTGCTTGAATTCGTCGCAACGATCTTTGTAGAGCTGACAAATTTTCTTTGCAAGTTCAAGGCCATTATCACAAGTTTGATCTTCTCCAATCAAAATCTGAAGAGTTTCAGCCATGCCGAGCAGACCAACAGCCAACGTGCCATGTTTCAGAGCAGAACGAATATCTTTTCCGTCATATCCGGCCATTGTTCCATTCTCCCACATGAATTTTGCAGACTCAGGAGACTGAGAGCAAATCCACTCGAAGCGTTCAATCAGCATATCTTTTGCTTCATGCAACTTCTGGTCAAGAATGGACATAAACTTGGCTACAGTCTGTCCTTCAAGATCTTCTCCAGTAGCGTTTTTAATGGTATATTCCTTCGCTTCCATTGCAAGAGTAGGAAGAATAATCGTAACAGGACAGATATTCCCTCGGCCATCCTTCAACTGCTCAAAGCCGTTGACATCCCAACCATTTGCAGTTCTACAGCCCATCGTCGAAAAATACGTTTTTACATTATTTTTATCGTATCCTTCATTGCCGCTCCAATCGACATTGGCATAATTAGGATAAAGACGCTGTGCAGTGGAACGCAGTGCCAGCTGATACATATCATAATTAGGGTCTCCTGGAGCACGATTGATTCCCTTAGCCATCTGGAAAATTCCACAAGGGAAAATACTAGTTCTATGTAATTTGCCGATACCCTTAATGGAAGCATTTAGCAATGCTTCGATAACCATTCGGCCTTCAGGCAATGTACATGTGCCATAATTGATAGACGTGAACGGAAGCTGATTTCCGCTACGTGACTGGAGTGTATTCAGATTATGGTACATGCCTTCAACGGCTTGATTCAATTCTCGCTTTGTCATGTCCATTGCATACTGATATGCTTTCGGGTAATACCCTTCAAAAATCGGGTTGGTGATACTAAAGTCGTCTTCCGCGAGAGTTACTTCATCATCCAGCCCTTTGATGATTGGACCATCTGCATAAATGTACTTTCGACCATCTCTATAATGTTTACGGAAGCTCTTCCGTACATAAGGAACCATAGTCCAATCCAAGTGTGTTGCGCTCACGCCGCCGAACTGCTGAAGACTCTGAATCTGGAAGATGACTGCGACAAGCTGGAATGCCGTACTGATGGATTGTGCAGGGCGAACATCAGTCTGTCGAGTGTTAAAACCATTCGCAAGCAGGTCATCAAACGGAATACTCAAGCAATTGTGCATACCAACTGCATAGCTATCGAGATCGTGGATATAAATCTCGTTGTTCTCGTGATTCTCACGAGCCATCTTAGACATGCAGTAGTCAAGAGCGTATCGCTTAGAAACCACCCGGCTCATCTCGCCAATACGACCGCCAAAAGATGCTTCATCAACATTGGCATTCTGGTTATCAATCTTTTTGCCGAGAAGTTTCTCTTCGACTGCATCCATCAACTCTTTGTAATTACTGCGAGCAATACCATGCAGATACCGGTAATTCATATAGGAACGAGTCGTCTCGTAATAGCCACTCTGCATAAGGCGATTCTCAACTGCATTCTGAATCGCTTCTACATCCATAGTAGAGTCAATGGCTGCGATTTCCGATGCAATACTATCACTCAGCTTGTGGTCAACAGGATCTGAAGAATCATTCATCGCCTTCTCAATCGCATTTACAATCTTACTCTTATCAAAAGGAACTTTCGTTCCATCGCGTTTAATCACATATTCCATGCAATCACCTCTTAATCTTCTAACCAACGATTTTCGGCCACATAAAAAACTCCGACCACAGCTACAATCAATGCGATCCAGAATACATAAAACCAAATCACTCGTGTACCAGCTGCAGAAATCATATAATCTCGTGCTTCTTCGATGTTTTTATCCTTAATGAATTGTGCATTATGTATACTTTCGTCGCTCAAATTTGCAAACAACGTGCCATCATAATGAACATCTTTGACATAAAACTCGAATTTCACATGAGAATTGACTTGTACAGTTGTCAGGTACTTGCTGGATGGCATTTTGATGTCACCATACTTGAATTCTTTGCCCAGAAACGTTACATTTTTAGAGCTATGCGCTTCTGAGCTGTAATAATCCCAAGTCCAGTACGTTTCGACTCTTGTTTTTGTATGGCCTTTGCTATCCGTAGTAGTGACAGTTCGTGTATGCATCGTGTAATGCATTTCTTCGCAATAGATATACATCCACTGACCGTCGATACGTGAATCGCTTACGGTATCTACTGCCTCTAGTGTGCCTTGGCAAAACGCATTACCTACGTTGGTTCTCATTCCATAATCGAACATATTTTCGGACTCAATCGAAATTGCTGTATTATATTCTTTTTTCCGCTCAAGCGAATCTCTGGTGATATTTCCAGCGATAACGCTACCAAGCATCAGCATAATGAACACAATACCAACACTGACGATCAATTCACGATAAGTAATTTCGGCATTACCGATTTCCAAAAAGATCACCGACTGCCGGTGCCGCTTCATTCCCCTCATAGGACAGATACTCATAATTCTGAACCTCATATCCAGTCAGACCCAGCAGAAAGGAGTTCGGAAACTTACGAACGCTCTGCTTGTATTCCTTCACGACACGATTGTAATCGCCACGATAGTTTGCAATCAAATTTTCAGTGACGGATAGCTCATTCATAAGCTCCTTGTAGTTGTCGCTAGACTTCAGTTCAGGATATGCTTCCGCAATAGCTGCAATCTGAGTCGTAATCTCTTGAGCGGTCTGGCCGGAAGCGCCACGAGCATTCACAACATCCATCAAAGTCTGATACTCATGTTGGTCATAAGCCTTGACGGTTTCAACCAGATTTGGAATCAGATCAGCTCTGCGCTTCTCCTGAATCTCAATGCCAGACTTAGCTTCCTGAATCTGCTCTTCATAAGAGATGGCCGTGTTCTTAGGCCCCTGCACCATAAAGGTCATGCCAAGAATTGAAATCAACACGACACAAATAACGATAATAGGTAACTTCCAGTTGTATCTCATTTATGTAAACCTCATCTAAATACCATAGAAGCAAGAATTGGCACTACGATGCAGAAAAATACCACAAAAGCCAAGTATGTATTGTTTTCGTTTTTCATTAGAACTTGACCTCATCGAAACAATCAGGGACTACGGCAGTCTCGATGTTGCACATCGGCTCTACTTTTGCCAACTTTTCTTTGAATGGATCATTAGGACGATAAACGCAATCGTTTACCAAACAATTAAGTCTAGGATCGTAAAAATTTCCTTGACTGTCTTTTTTCGGCATCGTAGCCAGCTTATCATTAGCCTCATCAGGAATCTTCTTGAGCGTATCTACGACGCTTTCAACAATCTTCTGCTGCTCCTCTAAAAGTCGGATTTTATAGTCCAAATACCAACGTGCCTTCGTCAAATCTTGAAGCTGAGAATTACCATCTTTGTGCCCTGCCCGGCTCAGATACTTACCAACATTCCAAAGATAAGCATCCTTGTCCAGTTGCCACTCTCGCAGTACTTTGATGGCCTCGTAGGGATTGTCTGCACCGCCGTAATGGGACGGGTGCTCGACATTCTTCTTAATTTCGTCAAGTGTTTCCATCAATAACCTCCTTATTCTTTTCAATAGACTTATAAACATCTGCCAGCTTCGGGTGACGACCACAGCAACCACGACCTTCTGGGCAGAACGGATACTTCGGATTAGCCTCGCAGGAAGGAACCATCCAGTTTGCTACTTCAGGACAAACCTGTGCAACTTCCTTCTTCATTTCTGTAAACATCTCGCGGATTTCTTTTTGAGCCCTGGAACAAAGTCGAAGATGACTCATCTCAATCAAAGCACGAGCATTCATCGTAATGTAAAACTCTGTACAGCAAGCATTTGGCAGAACTGCACGGGCATCTTCGTTTTTGGCGTTGTGATACTTCTTGAGAATCTGATAATCGGTATCAATGTCCGACATCATATTATCGAAAACATCAGCATCTTCACCGGTAAACGGGTTCACATACTTGAATCTATCCTCGCTGCAATAACGCTGGCTGCGGCAGCTCATGCTAATATGTCGATGACGACTAATCTGCGCCAGAAGTGCTCGGCTTACATCTTTGACGTAAAACGTAAAATTGATGTGCTCAAGCACAGAATAGTGACCGCTTGCCTTACATCCCTTGGCAATCTTATAATCGTCAGTCATTGAAGAATCGTAACAAATACTCGCAGCTTCCTCCACAATATCTAAAGGATTCTTATCACTTGTAGGAACAACTCGCTGTGTGTACGCGATCAAATCAACAGTCATTCAACTCTCCTTAATATTCGTCCTGCCAGTTTTCAGGAATGTCACTCTCGTCAATTACGATACAATTCCTGGGTGCAACATTCGTTGTGTACTTTCCGTCTTGAACTTTAATCATTACGTTCATAATGGAGACAACTTCATGAATGCTCCAAAGAACTCCGCGACCTTTTCGAGTTCTAGCTCTAAGCACCGTATCGCCAACATGAATCTCTCTATTAAGAATATCGGTTACCATTTAATCCTCCTTCACTTTAGAAGTGCAAATTTAAACCAATCTGGAAAATTGGATACTGAAATCCCATATTTGATAAGGCAAGACAGCAACCACAGCACAATCATGATTCCGACCGCAATAAGATAATCCTTAAAAATCTTAATGAAAGCGATCCACATCTTAATCCTGTCTCTCATTTACCTCACCTCTTTCAATCAACTCATCCACAGTGACCTGTCCACAAAGAACCTGTTTAAGCTGCTCTTCTGACAACTGATATGTAATCGGCTCTCCACACTCGACAGGATATCGAGCTAAGGTTCTATAATACTCTGCAAGGGCTCGTTCCTTACGACCCTGCTCACGATGGTCAATACCAATCATATCGCCCCACCTCCTTCCTCAAGTTTTTCGCTTTTACCAGTCACGACATACACGTCATCTTCGAGATCTTCTTTGAGAATTTTTACGATGTTAAATAATTGTGGAAATGGGTCACCTTTATCTGTACATACAAGATAATAAGTATCCGTCTCCCATATCACATCATAAAAATACCCTTTTCGCATTAAAATGAATTGATTCATGCACTCCACACAATAACAAGCATGATAGTTCGTCCTGAAGTACATCCTCATTAGGACTCCTTGTAGGGTTCCATATCACCCTTCCAAATCTGAAAATAAGGATGTGCATCAATGCCGTAGACCTGACCCTTCATACCGGTACTGGTAATCTTGTAAGGTTTTCCGTCTTCAAGGCTATTGATAAAGTCCTGATACTGAGGACTCATCTTAAAGAAATCCTTCTTGCCCTGAATCCTCTTTACCTTAATGGTGACCTCATCACCAATCTTGGGTTCCCATTCCTCTACTGGCATTCCAGCAAGAAAGTCAGGGCCACCAGCCTTCTTGATTCTCCTGGCAAGGATTCGTGCCTTACGCTGCTCTCTGCGCCGGTCTTCTCGATTCATCGAATTACTCATATTCTGTTCCTTTCAGCTTATCAAAGTAGGGATCGCCGTCTTGCTTCTCTAATAAGTTGAGCTCCCCGGCGGAGCCTACAGAATACAAACGAAAATTTTTAAAAATCTCAGCACCTTTAATAGTGGCTAGAGATGTGATTATGTACAATATATTGTGTTCTTCTGTGCCATCCGTAAGTTGAACTTCAAGTCGTTCTTTCTTTGGGATGGCTAGTTTGCGGAAGTCGTTCATTCTCCGTCCCTCGGCATCGTGTACGTAGGCATTCCCTTTGAATACTCCTCATAAATCTCAGAAATGATATCGTAGCATCTTCCTTCGTCATCATAACTACCAAGGATAATTCCACGCTCACCCATGCCCTGCCTTGCATAAACATTAAGGCTTGCGGTATCAATGATTGCCATACGGTCAAGATTTATAATTTCTCCGTCTTGCGTTAAAAGTAGCATTTCAACACCTCATAAATCAGCAAGCTGTATTGGAGAATTGATATCTGGAGAATCCCAGTCGATTGTAAATACTTCCGATTTCTCACTATAAATTCCCCAAAACTTGCCCCATTTTGGAATATAAATTATTTTAATCCATCCATATTTTTTCTTATCTCTTGGGGTAAAATCATTAGACGCAGGAAGAAACGACACCCTTGACTCCACCACCCCATCATCATTACATTTGTTATCCAAAATCCGAAGAATGTGTTTAATCGTCTTCTTTGAAAGATTCATTTCTCTATTCCTCCACTTTTATCCATCCACATCCCGGAACGTGATCAGCTTCCCAATAATCTCTTGCCACGAAGATGAACCGTTCTCCTTCTTCGTTTACAAAACCTGCGATAAGCGATTCTTTGGCAGAGATATACATGAAGTCAGCCTTGCCAGAGGGAACCTTCTTGAGATGTTCTTTTACTTCCTTAATTCTTTTCGCAACAGACTTATCAAGCAAGTTCACATCACATTCATGACCATTTTTGCCGAGCCAATAAAAGGAATCTTTTAACTTATTTTTAGGCATGATTCACTCCATCTTTGCTCCACACATCGGGCAAAATGGCGTTTTGAGGCCACACGGATTCACCTCTCTACATTCTGGGTTCGAGCAACGGGTTGCTGGTTCACACCATGAGTTTTTCCCGGCACAGCTCACATAGGAGCCTGGAATTTCCTCCCAGTGTGCCACCGGCCGCAACGTTTCCGGGTCGATAGTTGGAGTGTTCCGCAAAGTTCGTAAAGCTGCGTTACAAATCTGCCTACTAAAACTCATTTCATACGTGTTACTTGTTATAGGATTTTACAAAGAAGATTTAAGCAAGATTCAAATTCCTTTTCAGCCTTATTTGAGTCAATCAATCTAACATCAGCCATAAGACACCTCATTCTTGTCATCTCTAAATCTTACAAAGGTCGGGAATTGCAGAGACTCAAGGCCAGTCTTTTTGTCCATCGTGACCTCTTTGTACTTACATTCCACAATCTTACCGATGTAATTATCAGGGTTTGCCCACACAGCAGCTCTCGTGGAATCATCAAAGCCAGAACCGACACGAAGCTCGTTACCCTTGTAGTCAACAACCAGAGCGCCCATCGTACCAGCTAGACGATTCTGACCTTCTTCAATCGCGGTAATGCGGAGATCAACCGTATAGAAACGCTTGATTTTCAAGCATCCATTATGCCGCTTACGCTGGTATGGGACGCTGGTGTTCAACATCAAACCCTCCCAACCATGTGCCACAGCATAATCGAGCCACTTTGGAATCACGCTCTGGTCGATTCCTTCGTATACCATCGGAACGATTTCAATGTTTCCAAGGTTCTTGTGAGTAATCTCTGCACGAAGACAATTCAACCATTCTCGGCGGGTCTGATACGGAACGATGCATTTGCTACGGTCAAACTCGACAGCAGGAACGACATCGAAAATCACAAACTTAATTCCGGTTTTATCTTTATTGTCCGAGTTCAATAGGCCAGTGCCATAACGGAAAGCTTCCCCGTCCGACATTCCTTCAGGATTCTTGTAGATGAGTTCGCCATCAAATACCCAAGAGTCTCGTTTCGTTGCGTCGCCATCATATAGGGCAAGCAGGTCATTCTTGATGTGGTCGAGCCCTTCAAACTTTTGCGCCTGACGAGAAATCAAGTCACCACGGTACATTGTGCCCCTATTACCATTCATCTTCTGGCTTAGGCTGAACCAGATACTGGGTTTCAACTTCACCTTATCGATTGGATATCCCTGCTGGACTTCCCAGACAGGAATAATTTCCTCGCCGTATACCTTATTGATAGTAGCAGCTTCCACACCAATCGGCAGATTCTTGGTAAACAGCCGCTTTAGAAACTCTTTGTGCTCAGGATTTTTATGTAAATAGTTCTGGATTGTTGCTATGGATGCGTCAGATCCTGTATTGTGACCAGCACCCATAATATAAAGGTATCCACAGCTGAGATACTGGATATCAATCTCAGGCTTGGTACTCACCTGCTTATTGATTTTCGCATCCGACAGGCCAGTTACGATTGTCGGATCAAGCAAGAATCGGAAGAATGCCATCAGCTCGTCAGCTTCAGCACCAAAATCCTTTCGTGCATCCAGCAAAATGCGGGTCTTGTCTGTCTTCTTCTTCGTGCTCTGCAATGCCTTTACCATCGCATCGAGTTTACCTATGAGTTCCTTATCTGTCATAAAGCCTCCTTGCGTATCCTGTGTTATATGGTTATAATGAATAAAGAAAGGCTTGCCATTACGAGCAAGCCATTTCTTTCTCGCATCCTGTATTATATAGCTAAAGAGAGAATTTTAAGCCTCCGAGGTGGAGACTTTTTATAGCTATATTATACAGGATACTTATATAATTGTCAATGCTTTTCTGAAAATTCTTTCCGTAAAAATTCCTTCAGGAACGTCCGCTTATATGGAACTCTCGAAGTCTTTACCGCCCGATCAAGAGCATGAGTTTCAGCACAAATCACACAATACTTCTTAGCACGAGTGATGGCCGTATAGAGCCATTCTCTCGTCAACATTAAGTATGCAGAGTTGTCCATACCGACAATCACATACGGAGCTTCGCTGCCCTGCAGTTTATGACAACTCAAAGCATAAGCGAGTTCAAGTGTTGCCCAGATGTTATTCCCACCAAAATAATGAGGAATGAAAATTGTGCCCCATTGGTCAAAGTCAACCAGAATAAAACTATTTTCAATCTTTCGAATGATGCCACGGTTGCCGTTAAACACCGGACACTTCTCTTCTTTTTTCTTTGTCTTGAGATTGTATGTATGAAGTTCATAGTTATTCTTGTTGATAATAACCTGATCGCCCTCCCGCAGAGTGTACGCTCTGTCCTTGCCATCACCATAGATAGAAATCTTTGCTTCTGCCTGACCACGACTCGGATTTACAATTTCCTGAATGGCGTTATTCACCTCGTAGGTGCAAATGCTACCACGGAGCTTCTGCGGAAGTACAATCTGAATCTTTGCGCTGTCATTCCCTACCTTATTATATAAGGTACGGTATTGATTGATGATGTGGTTAAACGACTCGCCCGCATCCTTGTAGATATCTAGCTCCAAATCACGCAGCTCACCACGAATCTCATTACCAGCCCAACCGTAAGGAACCAACTGCGTGGCATTACGAACCTTGATGCTCTCTGTGATAATCGCTGACTTAGCAGCCTGACGGTGAATCTTCGTCAAGCGAGCAACCGGAACAGCTTTGGAGGCAAGCATATCCTTGAAGATGTTGCACATACCAATACTCTCAAGCTGGCCGTCATCACCAATCATGATAAATCGCTTACCAGTTTCGATTGCTTGAATCAAATCGTAAAATAATTTAGCGCCAACCATAGAGGTTTCATCCAGAATGATGATATCCTCCTCTAAAGGATTGTTTTTGTTATGAGCAAAACCACCATTCTCAATGTCGTAACCAAGGAGGCGGTGAATTGTCTTGCCGTCCTGACCAGTAATCTCCTGCATACGAGCAGCAGCACGACCAGAGAGTGCGGTCTGGGCAAACGACTTACCACGAAGAACCTTTAGGACACCAGCGACAACGGTACTTTTACCGGTTCCTCCGTAGCCTGTCAAGATACAGACATTACTAGAGCATACCTTTTTAATAGCATCTCTCTGCTCCTCAGTGTACTCGATGCCGAGAGCACGCTCTGCCTCATCGATTGCAGCATCCATGTTTCGACCAATCGGCTCGACAGGTGCATCCGCCAGACGCTTGATTTCTTTTGCAATCTCATTTTCCAGATTCCACACTCTGGTTAGAGCAAATTCCTGACGATCATCACTCCACCAAAGCGTTTCACGGACATCATGTAGATGGAAAAGTGCTCTCTTGATAACTTCTTGGTCGCCCTCATCCAAGCCAAGCTCCTTGATGCAACTATTGATTGTCTGGTTTGCAGGGATGATAGAATTGCCTTCTTCGGCACGGTCGGCAAGAAAATGCATAACGTAAGCTTCAATTCGGAATTGAGAGTTTGGCTTCAATCCCATATTCAATGCAAAAGCGTCAGCTTTCTTCCATCCAATACCATATACATCGTCAATCAGAACATAAGGGTTTTCTTCAATCTTCCTAACCAGAGTGTCTGCACCGTGATATTGATGAACAAGTTTCCCGATTGCACTGGGAGTCAAACCATACTCAATCAACTTCGTGTATGCTTCGCTGTTATCAATGTTATTTTCAAAGGCATCGATAATTTTCTGTGCTCGACCTTCTGTGATGCCACTAACAGTGCAAAGAGACTTAATATCACCGTTCTTGATGATCTCATACGGATTATCAAATGCTTCGTAAAGCATCTCAAACTGATGTTCTGTCAAGATAAAACGGAGAAAGCTTTTCTGTTCTTCTGGGTCAGTAATCTCTTGGAACTCGTTCATATAAACGATTTTATACTGGTCCCCAAACTTTTCATGGTGAACATACTCACCACAGAACGAATAAGTCTTATCCATATCAAGGCTAGGAACGTTGCCTTTCAGTCGGAGGTCACCATATCGACTCATAATAGGGTTCCCCTGCTTAATTTTTACAACCTCGGCAGAGAAAGTGGCGAAGCCGCCGGGCTCCACCTCCTTCCCATCTTTCGGATAAAAGACTCGTTTTATCCTGATGTAACAACGGATCATATTTTCATTAAATTTCTTATCTGCCACCTTACAACCCTCTTACCTTATCTCTCTATCATGCAGCCATTGCTTGTAAGGCTTGAAGTCATTCGCAATAACGTGCGAATCATCTTCCTTCTTGCCAAGCACAGCTACCTGACTTCCCTTAACAATCAAATCCTGATAATCAGAAAGGATTCTCGGCCACACAGTTAGCTCAATGATGCCATCACCAGAATACAGATTTACAAACGCAAACTGCATACCAGTCTTTGTTTTCTTTTTCTGAATCTTTGCGATAATACCAACCAACACACAAGAGTCACCACTCTCAATCTCTGAGAAATCCTGAATGTACTCGTATGCCTTTTCAAACGGATTCTTATCGATGATGAACGTCTGTAATGTCTGGAACTCCCAGAATTGCTCGTCCTTCAAATACTTCTCTGACTGCTCAGTCATGTATGCTTCTTTTTTCTTGAGCTTTTCAGTTTCATATACAACACGGCGCTTTTCATTATAGATTCGTAAGACAGTTTCTTTATCAACCTTCTTACCCACCTTATAGTGCTCCGTATCAATATCCCACTTACTCAGCAAGACAGCTTTTGTTGGAAGCGTGCTTACTGGCTTGAACTCAGATTGCTCCAAGCCACTCGCAATGTACTTTTCCAAGAATGCTCGTTTATTCTTTGTAGGAATGGCACCAGACTTTACCAGTGCAATAATCTGTGCCTTTGTTGCACGAACACGATTCGTGAAATCATCAAGACCCTTGAACTTTCCATTTTTATCTCTTTCGGCAATAATAGCATCGGCAAGCGTACTACCAACACCACCAATCGCAGACAGACCAAATAGAATTTTCCCATTTGATACAGTAAAGTCCATGCCGGAACGATTGATACTCGGAGGAAGAATCTGAATGCCAAAACACCGTGCATCCACCATAATCTTGTTGACCTTACCAACCTTTGCTTTATTCAGGTTTAGCATTGCCTTAAAAAACGCAAGCGGATGATGGGTTTTCAAATATGCAGTTTGAAGACAGATAACAGCGTATGCCTGAGAATGTGACTTGTTAAATCCGTAGCCGCCCTTCGTTGACAGTTCATCGCAAATATATTCGGCGGTTGCTTTATCGTATCCGTTTGCAAGAATCTCATCGTAAAGAAGCTCGACCTCTTCCTTGACTTTCTCAGGTTTCTTCTTTGCCAAACACTTACGCATTCTATCAGCACCGGCGTCGTTTCGACCACCAAATACCTTCGTGAGCTTCATGCTCTGTTCCTGATAGATGTTCACACCATAAGTGCTGCGGAAAATTGGTTCCATGTCAGGATGGAAGTAGTGAATGTGTTCAGGGTGGTACTTGCAATCAACGTATGTAGGAATGGACGGCATCGCATCAGGACGATAAAGTGCAATCAAAGCGGATAGTTCTTCAATCGACCTCGGCTGAAGCTGTGCAACCAGATCCTTCATGCCTGAAGACTCAATCTGGAATAGATTGTCTGTCCGCCCGGAACAAATCAAATCGTAAGTTGCCTTATCGTTTTCAAACTCTGGATTGTTAATATCAATTTCCCAGTCTGGAATGTTGTCTTCACGTTTTGCCTCATCGATGGCAACCAGTGACGCAACACCAAGAATATCAAACTTGACGAGTCCAATTTTCTCGTCCATCACTTTATCAACAGAAATAACGTGTTCTCCGTCAGTGCCGTGCCGAATGCCGATATACTCATAATAAGGATGTCGGCAGACAATAACACCGCCAGCATGGATACCATATCCTCGTGGGCGACCATTGATATGACTTGCGATATCAAGTAGTTCCTTATACTTCGGATTTTCAGCCACTTCCGGGTTGGCTTCAAGACAATCCTTCCATGTCTTTTGAACAAACTTCTCGCTGATTTTTCTTATTTCAGTATACGGAAAGCCGAGAACTTTACCAACGTCTTGAATCGAAGTGACCGGAGTAGTGTACACGATGTTCATAACCTGAACCACTCGGTCTTCTCCATACTTGTGTGTCAAATACTCAACAACCTTCGCACGGTCGCTAACGTCCACATCAACGTCAGGAAGGTCTTTTCGTTCAATAGTAAGGAATCGTCCGAAGTCAAGTTCATATTTAATTGAATCAAGCTGCGTGATACCAATCAAATAACACACGAGGGAACCGGCAGCAGAACCTCGCCCTGGGCCAACAATAACGTCGTTTTGCTTACACCAGTTAATGTAATCGACCAGAATCAAAAAGTAGTCACAGAAGTCTTTCTTCTCGATTACAAACAACTCATCATCAACACGTTTTCGATAGATTTTCTGCTTTTCTACATCAAACTTATCAATGCTACGTTTCTTCCATCCCTCTTTTACAAGGTCTTTCAGATAAGCTGCCGAATTAGAATACTGTGGCGGAATCTCAATTTTGGGAAGTTCCGGTTCATGCCAAGGCATATCCACATCATCACACAGATCAGCAACCTCGTCAGTATTATTGATACACCATTCTGCCGCATCGTATCCAATCTGATTATCAAGGACTCTATGCTGCTCATCACGAGACATGAAGTAGCATCCTTCATAGATTTCTGCGGCGGTTTCCGTATCATGAGCGATACGAAGGAAATAGTCTTGATAATGAAGATCCTCTTTTGTGGCAGCATGGACATCGTTTGTGACAACTACTTTTGTGTGAGTGTCGTCTGCCAACCGTATGATTTTCTGATTATATCTTGCTTGTTCACTATTTGCGTGAGCCTGAACCTCAAGATAATAGTGAGGGAATAAGCTCTTATACTCTTGAACCAGCTTGATACAAGTGTTGTAGTCATCCGTTCTGGACAGCCTACTCGCCAAGCAAGCAGACAAGATAATCAAATTATTCGTATCTTCCTTAGCGATATCCTCTTTTGTGATACGAGGACGACTATAAAAGCCATGAAGGTGACCGAGTGTAGATAAGCGGTTGACTGCCTGACGACCAGTTTCGTTTTTTGCGATGATGATCAAGTGCCAGTATTTACTATTCTTGTCCTTAATCTCCCTGTCTTCGCACTCGTATGCCTCAATACCATAAAGAAGTTTTACACTAGGATACTTATTTTTTAGTTCTGAGTAGTACGGCCAGCTTGTCACCTCACCATGCTCCGTAATAGCAACGGCCTTTAAACCGAGTTCAGATGCTCTTTTTAGATTTTCTTCAGGAGAAGAGTACCCGTCTAACAGAGAAAAATTCGAGTGCGTATGTAGACTACTTGACATTCTTACTCCTTCCTCTTATCTCCAAACTTAATAATATCGTTGAAAAGCATCACATAGTCATCGGTGTACTTGTTACCATGGAAATGGCCGAAGTACCAGAATGGTTTACAATCGTTAGGATAGCATTCGTATATATCATCAAAGAATATTTCAGTTGACTGGTCTACTGTGCTTTGATCAATACTACCGATAAATAATTCAGTTGGAATGAACCGGAATGGACAGGTATGCGTGAGCATAACATCAATATCATCGATTTGAGGATCGTGTGTAATATTCCAGATCTTTTTCTTAGTCTTCCCATTAGGCTGTTCATCCGGCCACCAATTCCAGCCACGTTCCAACCGATAATATTTATCTACAGAATAGGCTCCGCCGCAAACAAGACAGTTTAATACTTCCCTGTCAGCAAGAATCTGATAGACCTCACCATCAATAGCGAAATACTGATTTTGATAATGTGAGTCATACCACACCTTACCACAAATATCTCCACTGATTTCCTTTGTCCTATAACCATCCTTACGAGACGGGCGGCGCTCGTGGTTGCCATGAATACAAAACAGATTTGCAGGAATATCTGCGGCGATAGTCTTGATACTCCATTCGCGAGGGTCGTCCTTGCCGTAATAGTTCAAACCGACATCGCCAAGGCAGACAATCCAGTCATTCTTTCCAAGATTGTGTTCATGGCAAAACTTTTCCAATTCTAAAAACCGATTGTAATCACCATGAATATCGCCTGTAATGTAAACCATTCATTCACCCCTCTCATAAACTCTCCAATGCCATGTACTACCATCGCCCGGATAAAACCTATCGCAAAAGTTCTCAAAGCGACACCCTTCGCATGGATCATCTTTTGACAAATTCGGCACTGGATGGCTCTGGCATTCTGCAATAAATTCTTTAACGTCAGCCTCAAACTGTTCAGAAGTTAGCATCGTCAACTAACTCTCCATTCTTTACTTTTACAGCCTTATCATCCCAATATTCATCAGCTCCAACCTTTCTAGGAGCAGTTCCAAAATGCTCTTTCCACTCAGGAAGACTCTCATTGATTGCATCAAACTGAATGCCCCAATCGAAGCAAGCTTCCATTGCGTCATACAAGAGCTTTCCTTCCCGGCAAGTCCATAGAATCAAGCCCGCACCATGCTTCTGTTCCTGAATTGCTTCATAAATTACATTCCAGTTTGGCTCACCAATATCGGGATAATTATTCTCACAGAGAGTGCCATCAAAGTCGATGGCGATAGCACGTTTCCAACTTCCCATATCAAATCACCTCAAAATCCACAATCTGTGCCTGCGGTGTGACCTTATTTCCATACTGATTCAAAGACAACCGACATACCGCATTGATGTATTTCTCTTCCTGACCATCATAAAAGTCATTGTTAATCCAACCAAGCATCCGGTCATTATCTGCAAAGCACACAAAATCAATGCCCTTTTCTTCATCAGAATATTTCCACATATTACCGTTTTTGCCCATCGGAGCACATCCACTATGAACAAGCGGAATGTTTCTAATGTAGAAATACGGCTCAGAAATACCCTGCGCCCAGACCTTGTGCATCTCGTACATCGTTTTCGGCAATGCAACGTTCAATTTATTGTAATCAAAATCAAAGTCAACCACGATTGCCTTGTTCATCGTGACATCTTTAAGCAGCTCATCACAGTCTGCAATAGCCTTTGGCACGTTTTTTTTCTTGATTTTCACACCAGCAGCATTGTCGTGACCAAGAACCGATTCAAAATCTCCGGTGCTCATCAAGAATTCCTTTAGGCTTTCAATCGGAGAACCGTCAGGATTTCTCATTGAACCACCAAAATACTCGTGATTCTCGTCCGGTTCTTCTTCAGAACAAGTCATCTCTCGGAGTAGCACACACGGTTTCGCATACATTTCAGCCAACTTAATTGCCACAACACCAGTTAGATTACTGTCCAGAATGCCAGTGGAATTACAAAATAGAATCTTACTTCTATCAGCCCCATATTTAGAAATCCAGTTCTGGAGCTCTCCAACAGCCTTGTCCTTGATTTTATTCTGCTGATACTTGCAAGAGGAACACTCACGAGCCACATGCTGCGCCAGAGTTTCATCAATCGTGGCACCAGCATTCTTACCACGAGTCGGAGTGTACTGGAAAGTCTGTTCTTCACCGACCATTGCACGGAACATCCGCTTCTTTTGCTCAGATGAGCCAACACGAATCAGCGCATTCATCATCGGGACGATATAGAACTGAATATCATTGATGGTCGGGTCACCCTTAATGTTGAAGCTATTCGTCTCAACCAGAGCACAAATCATCGGATTTACAATTCGTGCCAGACCTTTCGTGCAAAGGCGCTTTGTCTCATGCGAGTGCATATCCATGACATCACCAATGTTTCCAACAGCCACTAGATCAAGATATCGGTCTGCAACATTAGTCCAATTATCTTCATCAACAGCCTGAAGGAATTTATACACCACGCCAGCGCCAGAAAGTTCCTTGTTAGGATATGTACCATTCTGGTTATTAACGATTACTGCGTAGGGATTCTCTCTGTCACAGATATGATGGTCAAGAATCAAAATATCAATGCCCTTTTCATGGAGTTCCTTGCACTGCTCAACATCATTGCTGCCAGCGTCAGGAATAATCAGCAAGGTAGTTTCAGGTGGAACCTCAATTTCTTTAGAGAGTCCATGCTCTTTACCGCTATGATGCAGAACATTGATTTTCCCACAAAAATCAATCGCCTTCAGGTACTGGAACATCATTGATGCGCTTGTGAAACCATCCACATCACAATCTACAAGAATGGAGACGGTAGACTTTTTCAAAAAGTGCTCATTCAGCAGCAAGACGGCATCTTCCACGTTGTCCAGCAACCACGGAGAATTTAAGCAAGAATCATCCAGATTCATGTAGGTCTTATAGTCCTCGACTCCTCTATTCTCCATAATCGTTCCAATCGGGTCTGATAGGTCGTTCCTACTCCCCTTCCAGAGTTTTACATTCATTTAATTCTCCTAACACAGTTCTCAATCAATGCCTTAAATTTTTCAGGATTATCAGTCGGGGCTTCCTTTTCATCCAGAATCCCTTTATCATCTACTACAGCATACACACTTACGCCATCGACAAATCGATTGGCGAGAACCATAAGCTCACTAAGCTGAACGTCTTTATCAAAGACGAAACAAATATCAACACAAAGACGTGTTAAAATTTCAATTTGATTCTGTGAAACCTTCTTACCGCCAGTCGCCACACAGTTGTAGACATCCATATTCCACATCTGCATGACAGACTTTTCAGCCTCACCGACATATACCAGACCTTTATTCTTGATATAGGGCTCTGTTTTGTACAGGCCATACAGAATACGGTTTCTGGCACACGGCTCAAGATACAGATACTTCAATTCACCTTCTGGGGGTTTACCAAAGTATCTTCCTTTTACACCAACCAGAGTACCAATTTCATCTCTGATTGGAATCGTGATTCTATTTGTCAGCTCATCAAAGCCAATCTCGAACTCTTGCTGCGTCTCGTAAGATATCCCATCGTCAGCAAAAATCTGGTTTACATGAGGTTTATAATAGCCGAGGATAGCTTCAGAGATGGGGACTATCGGACGGTCATCCTCGTGTTCTTCACCTTCATTTTGCATGGCGATAAGCTCTTTTAAGATCAACATACTTTTAGGAAGGTCTTCCTCAAAGTTATGATAGTAATCAAGCCCAACCCATTCGCAGATTTGCTTGATGGCTTTTGGGAAAGACAGTTCCAGAAAAAACTGGACGACAGAAATCAAATCATAGCTGGTCTTTCCATTGGCAATGTCTCGTGTGTAATCTACCGCAGTAAGATTTTCATTCTCGTAAATACAGAGTGCCGTTCTATTGTCGCCATCTGGATTCGCACACTGGTAATATCCAGCTTTGTGACTAATATGATGACAACCAAGCTCCTCTAGGATCGGCTCAATCTGCTGTTCTTCAAGAATGTAATTTTTCAGATCTGCGATATTTACCATTGTAGTTCCTTACTTTCTGGTGCAGACACCGACCTCTTTCCAGACATTCTGGTTCAAATTCACTTCAAACATGATTTTCTTCTTCTCGCCAAAACGGTTCTTATCGATGTTTCCGACGTAATACCGTTTATCTGGATTCAACCGATGGGCACAGTCACCGCCCCATTCAGGGTCATGAGAAATATATTGATACTTCGCAAACTTATCTTTTGGGATCTCCTTGAATAGAACCATTGTCCAAGCAACGTGCTTAATCATTTTTGACTCAGCAATGTTGTTTGAATTCAGCTCATCAGGAAGATACTCATGAGCGTTTTCGGCCAACTGGATACTACCATAGATAAAGATCTTCAGGTTTTTCGCAATCTCTTCAAGCTCTGTGGCTGTGACTTTAAACGCTGCCCATTCACCAATAGATGCAATGTCGTTCTTTAGAGTATCGTAGAACACATACTTAACTCCCTGAGTAAGAGCTGCCTTCTGGATTTCAAATCGCAGGGACTTATCACTATAATCAGCAGAAACATCCTTTGCGATAATCAAGCCTTGTGATTCGCTCTCAATCCACTGGCAAACATCAAGCACATTGCGGTACTCTTCGCTTTCTTCGTAGACACGAGCTGTAAACTCATCAATGCTTTCTATGTACTCCCCATCCTCATTTTGCTTTCTGAAAATGAAGTTTCCGTTTGCATCACGGTACATTCCAAGGGTGATTTCTCGTTCATCCTTATGAAAACGATGACCATGCAGTTCTTGAAACTCAGGATTATTGATAGCTGTGACCAGTAAGCAGTACCGGACGGATTCGAGATCCATCTCGTTTAGCAGCAGAAGAGCTTTTTGCTTCTGAACCAATGTGACGTATGCAACAATCGCCATCATATATCTAGTCTTACCAGCGTTAGATGGCATACCATTGAACATCACAGTGCCCAGCTTCAATCCTCGGAACAAATCATTCATGATAGGATGCTGGAACGGCAAGCCCATATCAGGAACACTCAGACGTTCATTGACCATTGGCAGCAGACCATTATTCAAAATTTCAGCATCATCGTTTGTGATAATAACCGTATTGATTTTGTCAGCCTTGCCACGAATCAATTTGTAAATGTCCTGAGCACCAAACATTTCAAACTGTCGATGCTTCAAGATTCCTTCAATGTTAAATCCGTTTCTCTGATACTCACGAAGTAGCGAATATTTCTTCAGGATATTGAAGTATCCCTTGATGTCATCGTCATTCGCAAGGCTCGTGTAGTATTCAATGGTTGACCAGCCCTTCAGCCGCTTGTATTGGGACAATCTGGACTCGTCTTCAGCCATAAACGTTAAAACAGATGTTTTATTAAATTCTTGAGTCCGAGTTTCGTAAATAATCAACGCTGCATCGTAGAAAAATTTTGTTGCTTCATCGGCAAAATCGTACTTGCTCTTGACATAATGCCCATACTCGACCAAATAGTCAGGATGCTTGTAAATTGCGCCAACAAATAGAATTTCGTTCGGGATATTTGAAATGAGTTCCACTCATCCACCTCCCTCGTGCTTTTATATCTCATCGAGAATTGCATTTATATCAATTTCATTCTCGTTTTTGTTCTGTTTTGGTACTGTTTTCATCCGTTTCAGTACCGTTTCCGTCAGGTTTTCCTTTGTTTTACCTTCGCATTCACTACGAATCGAAGCTTGTCTTTCTTTTTGTTCGAGATAACTCGGATATTGTGCCAGCAAAACAGCCAAGTCATAATTCCATCGCTGACTCATATCAAAACCTTTTGCTTCTTTCTCGGCAATTATTTTATCTAGTCGGGGTTTCGCTAAAACCCACATATCGTAAAGTTCTAGCGGAGGAATCGAACCTCTATATTTGTAATAATTACCGGAAATCAACTGCGTAAGTTTCGAGTAGAAGCTACCCGGAACAACCGCCGGGGCGTATGTATCTCGAATATGGTCGAAAAGAATCTTTTTTTCTTCCTGTTTGATATGTGCAAGCTCACGATTGTGGTCTTGTTCTCTCTTTTTGGAAAGAAGATCATCGACCTTTTTATCCGTAGCGGGCTTCACTTTGTCAAAAAATGCCCTTAGCAGGTCATCTGTCCAAGGGCGTTTTTGATTTTTCTTTTTTTCTACAAAACAATCCTTATGGCAAAAGCCAGTCTTGTCGTAGAAAAACGTGCTACGGTCTCGCTCGATGAAAACATTCTTCCCGCAAATCATACATTTACGGGTAAGCTCCATTAAGCCAGTTCCTTCTCCATGATTGCGGCAACCTTCTTCAGTTCCTCGATATCAGTCATGGAACGGAATCGAGTAGACAAGCCAGCTTCCTCAACCGCATTCTTTGCTGCGTTTTTCTTAATCGGAGATGCATCAGACAACATCTTGCTTAGATTGGCCTTTAGCTCATCAAGCGAAAGTTCTTTCTTTACATCAGAAGATTCTTCAATTTCATTCTCATCAAGACCAAGATCACGCATATTCAGCTTGATTTCAGTCTTGACTGCATCGCTCAGTCCGTTTTTAATAACGAAATCCTTATTCTTTGCACTATTAGAGATAAGGCTTTGGTATTCCAGCAAGGTAAGATCTTCAACAATTTCTTCGTCTCGATGCACATCAGATCTGTCTTTAACGAAATAAGCAAGATGCGCACCGTTCTGTTTGTACAGACGAATTTCAGTATCAACATTATGACCCTGACCTTTAAATCCATCAGGAATCTTTCGACCAGTCGATACGCTGACAGAAGAACCATTCACAATCTTGTTTTCAGTCTCGTCCTTTTCGCGGCAGACAACAACATAATGAACACCAGTTGCATTCAGATCCAGAATCAAAGACTGCCCCTTAAAATTCAACTGCTGGTAATCCTTCAGCTCCATACCAGCGCCCTCAATCTTGACTGCCTTTTCATCGCCAGTCAAACCTTGTGCGTTTGCTTTTACTTTTGCACGCTTTTTCGAGAATTCCGAAAGCCCCTGCTTACAAGTAAGGGTCAAAATATACGTGGAATCAACAACAATCGCATCAGCACGGAATGGATTACCATCCGCATCGAGAATTACGCTTCCATCCGAATACTCAAAGTCTTCATCGTCAGCAACAGTCTTAATGAAATCCTGTACCTCTGCGAGAGACTGCGTATATACAACAAGCAGGTTTTCAGGATCAACACCGTTTGCCTCAAGTTCCTCTGTGTAATTGTCAACAGAGCCATTCTCGGTATCAATATATAAAACACGAAATGGACGGCCATCTGCATTCTTCAAATAACACATCTGCATAGCCAGACGAGATTTCCCAGTACCCTGTTCGCCATAGACAAGAATCTTAATTTTCTTGCGAATGGCATTTGCCTTACGAATCATAGCCATATATGTAAATTCCTCCGTTTTTATTAAAATTATTTATCGCACCTACGGCATTTATTTTAGCATAAATACGATAAAACTTTTCTTTTATCGGTATCCTGTATTACTTAGCTAAGACTAAAAATTACACTCCCCAGTCATCCTCTTCCTCGTTTACAGGAGTTGCAGTAGACTTGTTAGAACCACCCCACCAAGAAGTGTCGTTCTCAGCAGCCTTGCCGTCGAAGTCCTTCTTTGCCTGAGCGTTGGCAGCAATTTTTGCCCGTGCCTCAGAGATATTGTCCTCAGTGTAAGTGGGCTCCGCATCCTTATCACCAGGATTCGGATCAAAGGAATCAGGATTAACACCCTCGATATACAGCTTACGAACTGCCGGAGTACTCTGACGCTTCATCTTATTAGGGCCACCCCAAATATTCTCAGTCTCAACTTCTTCAACCTTCTGCTGATTGACGATGGGGCCAAAACACTCAAAGCTAGTATAAGACTTCAGACGCTTACGAATAGAATCAGCCAGGACCTTATTCTGAGCGTTTGCCTTATAATCAATGAAGAACTCTGCATCTTCGATGGTGTTGTAGTTCACAATCTTTGCATCTACAACTACTTCATCACCCTCATCGCTCTTGCGGCAACCCGTATACACAATGGTCTGAGTGAACAGAGCCAGCTCCTCAAAACCCTCTGCATCGAAGTCAATTTCCTTAGAGCTCAGAGAAACCTGAGTAGGAACAAAGCGAATCTGATGCTTGCCATTGTAAGTGCTGTACTCGATGTTGCCACGGACATACACGTTGTCGCCGTCATGCAGGTTCTCAGAGATCTCCTTTGCTGCATCAAAATCGGTCAGAGTCTTGTTATCATTGACGACCTTACCAGACTCATTCGTCTTCTTGGTAACACCGACCTTAACGCCAATCATATCATAGCCTTCCGGTGCAACATAAGTCAGACGATCCTTCCAAGCGACTTCCTTCTTATCCTTCTCGATGCCCTTGTCCTTATCGGCACGGCGGAAGAAGTAAACCTTATCACGGGGCATACCAGCCAGATCAACATAGAAAGTGTTTTCATTGGAAGTCTGAACGCCAAAGCTTAGGACACGGCGCATAGCACCACTCTTAGTCTCCTTCTCGTTATAGAAGTTGCTACGCTGGGTGCCGGTGACCTTACCAGCCATCTCAAAAGAACCACGGGTCTGAGGAAGATTAAAAATTCTATCTGCCATATTAAGTCTCCTTTATGTAATTTTGTTTCATTGATAATCACTTATGCTTCTTTTCACTACCTTAAATCAATTCACGCACTATTCATTCTATGTATTGTCCTCCGTCTGGCTTATTGATGACTTATATTTCATACGGCACTCACCGTTAGAAATCGTCCTTTAATGGATTATGTACAAACATTGCGCCGAGCACTATTGGGAACTGTTCTGAACACTCAGGACACAAATCAAAACTCAAAAGCGAACCATCAAGTTGGCTACCATAAGAGTATTGATGCTCAAAACTGATTCCCTGCTCGCTACCTATCGGCTTGATTTCACGACCACACCAGTTACATATTTTCTTACATGTGTTCATACGGCATCACCCCATTTTTAATATTCTCTATCGCGGAACATCTTAGATTGAGCACGAGTCAGTCTGCTGTTCCGACTATACTTAGGTCTGAATGCGGACTGCAGCTTATTGTTTGTGTATTCGAGGTCACTCTCCAGAATCTTCGCAGCTTCTTCAATGTAATCTCGAATAGCACAATACTGGTCGTTGTTAATGCGGTGCGTCTTTAGATAATCAAGCATATCGACTGCCTGATTTTTCAAAAGAAGTGTATCTTCAAGCTGAGTTTTACGCCGTTGGAAGAAATTTATATTCAACCTTGTATCTCCTTCTTCTGTAGTTTTTCAAGCATTGGACGAATCGTTCTTTCCCAACGCCTTACAAATCGCCAATCAAGTGATTGACCGCATCGTGGACAGAAGTTATCAAAATTTGATAGTATGCAATAACAAACCGGACACTCATAACGCCCATAAATGTCATCATGAAGAGGCTCTTTGTAATCCATCCTAAACTCATAAAGTTCTGCTTTTGAAAGAATAATTTCGAGAGCCTTCGTTAAATGTTCACGAGGGCACCACATTCCGCCTTCTTTGCCAAGACGGATTTGTTTTTCTACAATCTCTCGTGCTTGGTCGAAAGTCATGTTCTCAATTTCTTTTTTTCTTGCATGGAGCCAATCTTTCATAACACACCACTTTCAGCACATGCATAGTTATGCTTTGCATTCTTATCCATCCACACACTCCAATCCATCTTGTGATGACACTCTGGGCACTTCAGCTCAAGCTTCTCTAATTTCGTCACGCAAAACGGACAAAGATATGTATTCTTTTCCTTTTGGAAGATAGGACTCGCCGGAATACTCAAGGAACCAGGGTCGATGGTTGCATTGATAGGAATTTTGCTGTTCATCACATCACCTTTTATTTGAATTAGCCTTTTATGAAATTTTCTTATTACGGAATATGAGTTGCTTTGTCAACGGGCTTTTCCATTTCCTTCATAATCCGCTTGTGTTCTTCGATTGTCATGTTGCTCGGGAAGAAACACCTGTCAACCATTTCAAACGGCTTAATATAATGGTCAAGAACATCTCGTGCTTCTTTTCGTGCCTTTTCAGCACACATCTCGATATATTCTTCTTCGGTCATGTTGTAATCGGTGACACAATCGACCACCGAAGAAAACCGACACAGCAAACCGTTAGGCTGTCTTGCAATAAAAGCTCCCATTTTTATCCTCTTTGCTTTTCTGGAAAATGCTTCTTAGTTACTGCAACGCAAAAGCTATCAATTTCAGATCCCCAGATAGCAGTACCATAACCATACGTACTTTCAAAGACAAGCGGAAAGCCACCGATCCCATCGAAAAGACTGCCAAGCGTAGGACTTTCACCGATATACGGCTTCATTTTCTGGAAAATCCAATACCACTGAGGCAAAGCGATTGAATTACCGAGTGCTTTGTAACGAGCTGCGTCAGAAGTCTTGTGCTTCTTCCCATTCTCATCGATCCAATCACCGATATCAGTCCATCCGTCATGGAAACCCTGTAACCGTTCATCCTCCAAAGGAGTCAAGCGGCGAACAATCCATCGTAGATTCTTCGTTTCCTTCTCTGCAATCAGATCAGTAGCGTCCTTATAATCACGAGATTTCATCGTGCTGGCGTGTTCGCTTTCCTTGTACTCACCAATGCGCTGCATTGCAAAGGCTTTCTTTTCTACGACCAGCGGCATATTATTACCGCCTGTTCCCCACTGAGCAGTACAAGTCGGACTTGTATCACCCTGCTGAGTGTATCGAGCGTCCTGGCTGTGACTCTCAAATACTACCGGCGAAATCTTTTGTTTTAAATTATGTAAGGAGGGATTTTCTACCAAGCAAATTAGCGTCTGGTCTTGCAACGTAGAAATCGTTGCGCTCAATTCAGTTTGAACCAGAGCGCCTTTACCGCCACCTTCACATCCAGAACGGATTTTTAGAGTGTAGGCTGCAGGTTCTGTGCATCGAGTCGAAGTCTCTCGATGGTTTGACTCCAATACTCGTCCAATTCCTTCTCTTCCAGACCTTCTTGTTCCTTCACTTTCTGCACCACCTGTGACAGAGTTCCTGGATTCCACCATTCGATCATATCCAGCAACGCTTGCTTCAGGAGTTCTGGCAAAGGTTTTCCACGCCGGGATGCTCTCACAAGAATCCCCTGACATGCTCGTGCGCTCAAATAGAATTTCTGAGGCACGTTGTCCTCCAAAATCCATGACAAGCGCGATTCTCTGGCGGCGCTGGGCGACTCCCCAGTATTTAGCGTCGAACAATCTCCATGCAAGAGACCATCCATTACCGGAAATCGCTCCAGATTTTGCCCACTTTCCGTTCTTTCCTGAAGGTCGAGGAATTGAAACGTCTGGCTCGACAATGCGTGCAAATCTTTCCAACACACATCTGAAGTCTTCACCTTTGCTTGAGCTAAAAGCTCCTCTGACATTTTCCCAGATTGCGAATTTTGGATATTCCCCATTGGTGGCCTCCCTCATTTCTGTAATCACACGAATCATTTCAAGGAACAATCCAGAGCGTTCACCAGCCAAACCTTCACGTTTACCGGCCTGACTCAAATCTTGGCATGGACTGCCTCCTGTGATACAGGAAACCGGTTCAATCTGCCATCCATGAAGTTGTGTGATATCTCCGTAATGCTTCAGTTTTCATTCCTCCTTTTCGTATCCTGTATTATATAGCTAAAACTTTAAAAATTAGCGAAAAATAATAGACGTATTAACGTCATATTATTCATTCGCTTATAAAACAAAAGTTCTAGCAGATTCTATGTACGCCCTTTCGGGCTGGTGGAATAGTCGAGATTTGAACTCGCGTCTGACAATTATAAGTTGTCGGCTCTAACCAACTGAGCTACTATTCCATATTACCAGTCAAACAGCTGCAACTATTCAACTGGGAACCTTCCTTATAAAACACTATTGCATCTATATCATATAGACGAGGAAGGAATAACAGCGATGCACATTTCCTATATCTCGCCCCTTTCGGGGTGGTATCTCGCACAGGCGCGGCCGGATCTGACCGCTAAAGATCCTACCCATACGAGATTGGAGCAGCGAAAGGTAGTCGAAACCTCATCCTCAGCTTGGAAGGCTGATGTACTAGCCGTTGTACGACCGCTGCATGAAAACCCAGCTTACAAAGCACTACTGCACCATCACTGGCGAGCTGGGAATAATAGTGGTCAAAGGAGTTCAACAAACTGTACGCAACCATAAGTTGATAATGGTGGACACGACCCGATTTGAACGGGCACACCGCTGTTAACGGCAAAAGAGCCTAAATCTTTCATGTCTGCGATTCCATCACGTGTCCATAAATTGAGGGTGTCGGGATCGAACCGACGATCGGCTATAAAGCACGCTGTCTGGGTCAAAGCCAGATGCCATTTACCACTTGGCGAACCCTCATTATGTAACTTGGCTTGCTGCGTCCTACTGCTCCGTTTTTTTGGAGAGCCAAGAATAATAGGAAGGTATTCATGAAAAGCAAGTGGAATACTCCACTGGTCCAAAATGTCGAATTCGAATCGCTCTTCTGCGTCCCAAACGCAGCGTGCTGCCATTACACTACATTCTGGATATGGTGCTACCGGAGGGGTATGATCCCTCAATTCCTCTCGGACGGTTGCTTTTAAGGCAACTGTGTCTCGCCAATTGCACCACGGTAGCATATAATGTGGCGAGTTATCTCGCCACGTGTATTATTTTCTTAATTCTTTCCTAGTTGCCGGGAGGCCATAATATCTACACCATTTTCTAACGGCATTATCAGTCACTCCATATTTTTCGCCAACCTTTAAGAAAGACATAGTTGTTATATCATTCAACAAAGTTTCTTTTGATGGCCATTCAACATTCCTTCTATCCGGCGAATGCCTATAGCATTCTTTACACAATGTTCCTTTCGTATTGTATTGTAAAGGTTTGCCACACACAGAGCATCGTCTGCATCTATATTCTCTTTTCTTAACAGTAACTGAAACTTCCTTTTTAGTAGATTCGATATTGTTTTCTTCCATCAATCTTTTAGCTTTGTCGTACCAACTCTTCGCGGAATAATTTATACCAATTTTAGAAAGTGCTTGTTTTATATTTGGTGATACTTTAAGTGCTTCTATCAACTTTTCTTCTGGAACGGCTTCTTTATATCTTATATTTTTCCCGCAGTAATTATCTGTTTGAGCATGACAATTTGGACATAAAAGTTGTAGGTTACTCAACTCATTGTTAAGCCTATCTCCATCTACATGATGAACCTCCAATGGAATTTCATGTCCCAACTATTCTGTATTGCCACAACATTCACATTTATGAGGTCTTATGTAAAGTAAGGCTTTCCTTAACTGACTGCTAAAAGATACTCCCTTTGTAAATTTTGACAAATCAAAGTTACCTTTGTTCTAGCCTTGTCCAGTAAAATGGGATATGTCTATATTATTCTCTTCAACATATTTCTTTAAAGCCGAGTGAGTTCCACCGCTGTTGTCTTTATATCCAAATATCCAAGTTTTCTTGCAACAGCATCTAAGCTTTTACTCTCTCTAAAAGCTTGCTCAATTTCTTTTTTTGTAAATTTGTCGATTCTTTTCATGAATTTGCCTCCAATATCTAATAGGTGGACGTTCGGACTCTGGTGCCAAGGACGGTATTCGAAACCGCATGTGTTTCCACAGCGAGGTTTGGGCTCGCCCTGTCTCCCATTTGCAGCACCTTGGCATATCGCCGGTCTTTCCCGGCTGTCAGCCCCGCGCAGGGCATTTTTGGAGGAAGAAAATATCTTAGTTATTCGTGCCGATTCTCATAGAATTCATTCCGTAACTGAATAATACCCTTCTTGCAAAAAGATTCCTGGTCTTTCTCTCGTTGCTCACGTATCCAACCATAGAACAGGTTATCCTCAGCAGTAAACAACTTTGCGGTATTTTCATAATAGCCACGCTTCTGAACGCTCTGCATAACACCACGCAAGAACTTCCAGTGCTTATAATAAGGAAGCTTCAGCTTAAACATAAAATTGTTGTTATCTCTCAAAACAAAGCCTTCAATATGCTCGATTCCATGGTACAGATAATTCTCATTCATGACTTCTTCATACCAAGGATAGAATTCACTCCAGCTCTCAAAGATCTTAACCTTCTCCTTAATCTGCAAATGACACTTTTCAGCAACACGCTTCAGATCATCGTAATCCATCACACTGAAGTTCATATCATTCGCAACAATATCCAGCAAAACAATGTGCGGTTTCTTGTATTCGATGATATGAGCATCATTTACAGGATCAATTACCTCAAAAATGATGGAACCATTCTCTTTTGCAACTTCCTTTAGATTCTTACGGTCTTCATCAGAAGTCGTATCCATGAAAATCTTTCGGAACATATCTGCAAAAGGCCCTTCAGGAGTAGATTTACTTGCAATGAACAGACCATCCTGTTCTGCATCATACGAAATGATACCGAGAAATCCATTCTCTTTTAGATATGCAGTCACCGGGAACTTCAAAGTGTTCTGTAGGTTTCCAATTCTCGTTTCATTCCGCTCATCAACCGCAAAGAACTTATCATAGCTTCGAGCTACAATCTTATTCGTCTTTGTGTTAATGAACAATCCCCTTGCTTTGGTAGAAACCTCATCCCAGTGCTTCTTGTAAAATGCTTCACGAGAGAAGTTGAAAGAAGAAATATCTCCGAATCGCTTCTCAAACACATATTTGCTTTTGCGCATCTTACTAACAAGTTCTGCGTTATCGAACTCAGTTTTCATTTCAACGGCAGTTTCAGTCTTTGGCTCCTCTTTTCGGAACACATCGTTCTTGGTTTCTACACATTTGATTGACTGACCGTGTTCAAGTTCCACGCAACGGAGATATCCACCAAACTCGATTTTTCCTTCGAGGTTGTAGCACCGATGCCCCATATCAATGGGAACATCCTGCACATTTCGATGACCGAAGATCTGAATGTAGCTATCCGGCATCGATTTTTCCCAAGACTCAGCCACGGTTAGCATATCAGGATAGCGACCTACGCCTTTAATCATCTGATCAGCAGATACAAAAGGAAGAAAATAAGGCAGATAACTCAAACCACCGTGGCTCACAAAATACCGTTTCCCATCATACTCAAAGTAGGCACATTGGCCGACTCTGGAATAGATCTTACGAGCAGTGTTCTTGTCAATACCGGCTTTAAAGAGCTGCGGACGAGTGTAGTTTGCAAATTCTTCACTCTGAACCGGTTCATCATGCCCCCACTTGTTCAGCCAACACTCGTGATTTCCTTCCAAAAGGATCACATTCTTGCGGTTGTTATTTACAACATCACAAAGGAACTTGAACATCTCTACATTTTCAATTCCACGATCCAGATAATCGCCAACAAAAATGTACAGTTCATCATCCTTCAGGTCGCCAAGATACTCTTTCAAGCAACTGTAACACCCATGCACATCACCGATGATATGAATTTTGCTCCAGTTGTTAAAGTCCTGCGGAACATAGTTCAATTTCTCAAGGACATTTACATCTGACGAGAGTACAGTCACACCAGACGGAATCTTCTGCGTTGCGAATCGTGCATACATCTTATCAATGGCAGCATCCGGGACTCTCTTCAGAGGAGTGCGAAGCGAATTACGCCGTTTACACTCACTAATTGGCAAATCAGTCATGTCGATGATGTACATTCTGTACCTGTACTGCTTGGCAAGATTCTTATAGCGATTGATTTCGACAGTTTTAGAGTTCGTTGCATCAATCACGGTAAATTCACCGTGAGACATCCGAACCTCCAACAGTTTAAAGAGCATATCCCAGACAACATCATCGTTCTGGGGAGAGATTTCCATTGTGCCAGCCGGGGTTTCCTGACCACCCTGACACATAAGGCGAATCGTATCGGCACTAAGCGTATACTTTTCCAGATCATGCTCTTTAATATAGGTGGACTTCCCGCATCCTGGTGCTCCACGGAAAAGAAGCAAAGTTCTCATCGTTTTCTCTCCTTTTGGTTAACGTATTATCGTTATTTATTCATTTCCAATTCTTCATAAAATGTCTATTTTAGTTGAGTATCCTGTGTTATATAGTTACCGTGTTAAAATCAAGGGGCCGAAGCCCCCTGTTTTTAATTTTTGTGGAAGTATTCGATCCAGCCCTTGTATCCTTGCCGGAAACTAATGTAGGCAACCTTGCTGCACTTTCTTCCGATAATGTCCGCAAGAGGATCTTTACCATTTCCGAAACTAAGTTCTGCAAGATTAAATTCTGGATGAGTTTTACAGTAGTTATAAACCTTGACATACTCGCCGTTTCTGGTCAGATGTCTTCGGTCTAAAGCCTTTGAATGATATCTTCTTTCGAGAATATCATTCAAGCGCGTGAAATAACTATGAATTGTATTTGTGGACATCTTCGGATCACTGTCTGCCCCAGTCCTATCCTCTGTTTTGCGAAGGATGTAATCACCGTTTATGACATAAAATGTTCTGTATCCTCCCATATTGGGCGCATCATATTGTTTCATCTCATAACACTGTTTAATGATATCCATCAGCCTTCCATCAACATCAGTCTTATCAAGAACAGTACGAGATTTAAAATCCACATCGTTAATTGTTAGATTAGAAACTTCCTCAGAGGTGAGCCCAATCCAGTACAAAACAGCAATCACATTCATACGAACCTGATACGCTTCTTCATACTTGTTTAAGAAGTCAACAAACTCATCAACCGATGCAAAATACTTGTCCTCGTACATATTGTCTGAGCTCACATCACTCTCTGAAAATTCAGCCAAATCATACACGCTTGTACGATTTTCGCTCTTGATGTAGCCAGTGATTATCGACTTCACATTTTTAAACGAACGACTTGAGTTTACCCAATTGTATTTGGCAAACATCTTTACAAAGTCATCTTTTGTGAAGTCGAATAGCTCATACCCGCACTCCGCTTCGTAGTCCATAACATGGTTAAGTGTCGATATAACAAACTCGCCGCTTCTATCAGAATACTTTTCAGCAAAAGCGTTGATCTTTTCTTCAGTAAGCATAATGGCACACTCCTTCTTATTATATGTAGTGTACCATTAACCCTTATAAAAAATCAAGCAAATGCGGCAAAATTCTGAAATTCCATAGTATGTTGTACGCCGCTCAAGAATGCTGCGAGCAAAAACGGTTCATCCTTGCATCTGGCCATTGCAATCATATTCATATGACGCTCAGACAAGACACCAAGCTTTTTGATGAACTGCCCTTTGTTAAGTGTATCAGTCTCTTCGCAGAGAACGATACTATCAACTTCTAGAAAATCGCAATCTTCCTTTGAGAGCAGGACATGAACCGGAGAACGCTTGTATATTCTGGAAGACAACGGATTTCCTTTGATTGTGGGACTGAAGAAGTTGCGCTTGTTGTTGCTTGTCACAACAAACGGTCGAATACCGCGCTGCTGATGACCCGTCGCATTGGATAGATTAACCAACCAAACCTCTCCGACCTTCGGGTCAATATTGTTATCCATAGTCTTTCTCCTCTATGATGGTGTAGCTCCGTTCCATAGCTACATTATACAGGATACTTCCGCAGAAGTCAAGAGGTTTTTAAAAATATTTTTAGTGCCCGTACAACTCAGGATTCTCTGACACAAAAACACTGGCATCATCGAAGATCATCTCATAGGCTTTCTCTTTGCTGGTAGGTCTAAGCTCCACCATTCTTACTTCATGACATTCTTGCTGCAGTTCAACATGATTCTCGTTCCCGAAAAAGCCAACACCTTTGACAACACCATGCGTCTCTGCGCTAATGTCGGCCATTTTGTTACAGACCATGTGAACATCCACACCATTACAAATAAAGCAAACCCACACTCGCTTTTTTCTTATGTACTTTAAAAAATCATCGACCCGTATAATCTTCAGAACCTTTCTCTCACTCATCACAATACCGCCTTCCACTTACGCAAACAACTTTCAAGATATATTATACACAGCCTTTTGTTTTAGTCAATATATTTCACATCTTTTTGTTGTGCAATTTTATCAAAATTTTAGATGATACCATTTACTCAGCATCATCCACAACCAACTTTGCGTTATAATAGAACCTGTGTGCGCCAAATTGTCCAGCAAACGTTGCTCCTCGCTCGTGCCAACTGTCGGGAGCTGCCGCCGGGGTCACAAACCATTGGATTGGTTTGTCTGAAATTTTAGCGCCGTAGTCAAACACCATAGATACAGCCAACTCGTTCTCTACTGTCACCTTCCTATTATATAAGGCACTGTACCCATACTTCTTGAAGACCTGTTGGATGGTCAAACCATCAAGCACGGCAGAATTATAAAGGCATTGAGCCACGGCCATCTGACCTTCTAAGCTGTCAGCACCTGCTTCACAAGCAACAATCTGTTCAGCAAGAGCACGCTCGTCATCTGTGAGTTCATGCTTACCCTGGCTGAAATTCACAACTCGTGTCTCAACGATTTCCTTTACGAAGATCACAGGCTTGTCATTCTCATCCTCTTTTGTTGCTTGTGCAACATTTGAAGTAAATTGACCTTTATAATATCTATACGCGCTTTCAGTTCCAACATTTGGTAACGTTTTCGCTACTAGGTTTCCTGCCAGCAAGCACATTATACATACAATAGCAACACTTTGCTCACGATTTATTAACAACTTATTAGTGATAAATAAAACCTCCTCTCAGCTTTCAATCTCCCAATCGCCTGCATTAAACTCAGTTGATGGATATACACAATGATCCGACATGAAGCACATGATCTTCTGCCCCGTCCCATAAAAATCATAATCAATAACTTTCATTGTGTCCCCGTCTTCGGCTACAATAGTCTGTCCAGCTTTTAAAACATCAAAAGTTTTCATAATATCACTCCTAAAAAATATTGGTTTTATAAGTCATGCTCTGCAATGTATGGCCCATACAGACATCTATTTACATCATTGTTGAATAGCATACAAGCCACTTTTCCAAATGTTTGATATGCTGCCTCTACGACTTCAAATTGAAGTGCCTCTGGAACATCTTGCAACTGCAGCAAGTTAAGCGTTCTGCTGTACACTCCATCGTTTTTATCTTTCTTGAGACATACAACATCAAACATATCATCACAAAGCGCAAGAAGTTCAGTAAGGCCAAGATTGTTGTTAATGTATCGTCGAGCAGATTCTCGTTTGGAATCTGGAATCACTATAAGTTTCATAAGGCTGCCTCCTATAAAAGATTAGTTTTACTCAAGCCAATTGATAAAGCATCCGTTATACTTGAAATCTTTTGCTTCATTCGCAACCTTAATTAGATTCTCCGCAAAAGCAATCGCTTCATCCGGCAACAATGTTTGTCCAGGAAAACATACTTTGCTACCGATTGAAGTGTCAATTCCATCTCCACTTCTGCAAATTTCAATGCCGTTCCCATAAGATTTCCTTCTCTATTTCAGGTCTTCTATGTTGTAATCAGAATATTTCACTTTGTCCATGTAAACTTTCCCCCTAAATCTCAGCTTTTATTCAACTCTACCACGAAGGACATACGCCAACGTTTCAAGATTGTCAGCCAAACCACTTGAGTTAAGATTCAACCCTTCAATTGTGATAAAATCATCACCGTGCTCCCTGAGCCACTCCGCCACCTTCGCTGCTTTGTCAGAGATATCGAATTTTTCATACTCAAAGTAATTCATGCCAATTCTCCTTAAATCTTAACTTTTACAAATTCGTTTGTTCCATGCTTCGATAAGGTCAGCTTTAATTCTTTCCTTGTCTTTTTCAGAGTAATCAAAGTCGTAAGTTTTGCTTTCCATGATAACATAGCAGTTGCACCTATTTTCTTTGTTTCCTCTCGTAACATACATCCATCGTGTTTGGCGATAACCACCCTCTGCAATGGCAACTTCCCCACCGCAGAACGGACACGGTTTCAAATTATCCATTTCGACTATCCTTTCCCTGTTCCATCGCCAACCGCTCACTCTGGTCATCAGCATCAGAAAGCGCTTCTAACATACCAAGTGCGTGCACAGCATTCAATACCATAAACAAAATTATCATAATCCACATTATATTAACCTCACATTCTTTTAGCTTGACCATCTTGTGTTGAGGTTGCCTCAAGCATACACCGCATAAAGATATTATTCAACACAATTATCAAAATTACCAAAATTTTACTAATAATCCTACGTCATCAATAGTTATATCATCGATCTGCACATCCTTTTGTTAAGTATCCACAAGAACCCGGATTTTATCAATTCTTGCATACTTTACATCATTAGCCATCAAACCCCATAATGGAAACTGTATGCTTGCCGTTATCATAACGAAAATAAAATCCGCCAAGAGTTTTGATAGTCTCTAATTTCGTCATGTATTCAGCACGTTTTATTTCATACAAATCTCCAGAAAAGTGTTCTAACCCTTTCCATTGTTCATCAAGCTCATTCGTTAACTGTCTAATACCTTTGCATAACACTTTGATTTTCTCGTCATTACTTTTCATCATCACTTTCCGTTCATTGCGTCTTCAATCTTGCTATTGATGGAATCAATTTCACGCATTAGCTTACAGAACCAATCACCATCTTTATCAAGCCTAAAACACAGATCCTTGTCTCCGCTCTTATAACCCATATAACATCCAGACCGGCACAGGCTTGTCGCATCAAGTGCGTCTTGGATTACTCGTGCCTCATTAAGAGTCAAATCAATCTTCACAATTATTCACCATTCTTACTCTTCAGCCTCTCCTCTGACACCACAGATAAACACTTTATGCTTACCATTCTCGTCACGCTGCCAATCGCCACCGAGTACTTCAACAGCTTTTAAAAGCCCTTCGTAATACATTTCGTCTGGATTACGATTAAATCCTCTTGCAAGAATATATCGCTCATCCAGATAACCAGCTAGTTTCACCGCACCATCACGCAATGTGTCAACTCTCCAATTTTGACTTCCCATATTTTCATTTATCCTTTCAAAGAAGAATTTAGGTTTTATCAAAACGCAAACGGATTACTATTCACTGCTATTATCAATGCCACATTAAAAGCAAACATTGCAAACGCGGTCATTCTCTATCACCTCAATCTCTAAATTCAATATCTACAACAATATTCTCAGGCTCTGTCATGTACCTTCGTGCCAGCAATTCTACCATACGCTCCTTGTCGCCAAGATTACTATTACGCAGTAGATATGAACAAACTTGCCTACCTCTGTACAAGAACACAGCCCATGCACTTCTCTTTAATGGGTTTGTGGTCTTAATCATTCCATTGCTTCCTCCAGAGATGTAGTCACATCACCAAAATCGAAATCCAGAGCGCTAATCATATCATCCAAAGCTTCCACTGCATCAGACAGGTTTGTGCAAGCTTCATCTGCTTTGTCATACCGTTCACTTCCCTGTAGGTTCTCCGGCATGTTATCACGATACTCTTCTTCTTCCCACTGGATATCCTCAACATCGGATTTTATACTTTCGATCTCCGACACAAGCTCTTCCAGCTTCTTACGGATGGAATTAAAACGGTCGATGGTCTGTTTGATAGCTTTTCTACGAATGTTATTCATTTTCAAATCCCCTCAATCTACGATGCCAAGCTTGCAAATATTTTTCGGATCGGTGATGTAACCAAAAGTCAATGTGTTACGCAGATATCCCTTATACTCAAATCCACGGTCACGAGCTGCCAAACGACACACATCTCGAATCGCAGACTCTCTCGGCCAAGAAATACCAGCCAACTGATACTTCCATTGAAGATCTCTTAGCTTCTGCCACTCAATCACAGGTTTCTTTTCATCCTCGAAGCACAAACCATTCTGTACGGCATATTTCAGAGCATCGCACCGCTTACTCTCTTCCGATGTGCAAACTCCCCATTCATTTTCCAAACGACGATATGCTCTATCAAACGGCGCTTGCTTCACTGCATCAATACCAAATGCTGCACCAAGCAGACCCAAACCAAGTAATAGTCCCATAATTTATACCTCCATTCACGCTGTTTCCAGCTCTCTTTTAACCAGCGGACGACGTTTTGTTGCACTTTTTAACCAATCGCTTCCACCAGGAGCTTGTCTATCCACTCTTGTATTACGGCCACTCCCTATCGGACACACCCGTCGATAATCATCAACGGTCTTACAACCAAGAGATTCAGCTTCGTCCAGTGCTTTTCGCACATAAGCCCATGTGCTACCGCCGAGATCAGAACACTTACCAATCACGGCAAGCACAAGTTCGTCACCCATGCGCTCAACATATTCTGCTAAAGCCTTTTGACCAGTAGCACCAAGCTTCCCGATATTCTCTCGGAAAACATCCTCAATAGGTTTCGTCGTTGTCGTCTCATCACAAGACGAAGACGATATCTTATCTTTTTCTTTCTCTTTTTCTTTTTCTAGCTTTGTTTTGCTTGCGTTTGCTTCGTTTTGCTTACGCTTGCTTGATACGCCACCAGCTTTACCAGAAATCCTCTTACCTTCGATGTATTCGGCATCTTTAATTAAATCTCTCTTGATAGCAGGCCACACATACCGCTCATTTCCGTTGAGCTCAGGCTCCATTCCAGACGATTTATATTTCATCATCGCCAGTACCAGACGCCCCACCTCAGCAGCACTAAGTGGTTCAAAGTAGCTCTCATAAGTATCCCAGATTTTAATATAAGTATCAGCCATAACACACCTCAAGAGTTTTCATGGCAGTCCACGCCATAATCAATCCCAGAGTAGTATTCATCATCCACTTCTTCATCCAGACCAATATAGCGAAGCGTAATTGCCTGACTACTGTGATTCAGACTATGCTGCAACCACGCAAGAGCTTTTACGTCATTTGGATGAGATGCAATAAACTGATATCCGAAAGTTTTGCGGCAGCTATGAGAACCAAGCTGGACAGGAAGATCTAACTCCTTACCAACTTGACGCATGATTCTGCCAAAAGAATCCACATCAAGCGGATCGCCCATTTCTTTTGGATTTGCATCATACTTACGGAACACATCAGATTTACTTACGCTTGTTCCACCGTTTGTTCTCATGGAGTTCTTCCAACTGCCTTGCCGAGACGGGAAGAGCCAATCGTCATAAGACAATCCATCAATATTGATATAAGTTTGAATACACTTTAGTGCCGGGACCGGAACTTTAAGAATGCGATACTTATTTGTTTTCTTTTCCTTAACACGAAGTTTTGCGTTGAAATTCACCACAACCTTTCCATTCATATCTGTAGCTGCTACATCAGAAACCTTCAAACGAAGCAAATCACTTGCTCTGAATCCTGTACAACATCCTACATTAAACAAACACCAGTTGCGGTACTGATGTTTAATCCAAAAATATTCTGAAATACGTTTGATATCCTCTTTGTCTTTAATTGGCTGAACTGACCCATGATTTGCTTCCATACGAGTTAGGCTATAATTCTTTTTAACTACGTTCTGACGTTTTTCTTTGTTAGAAGAATCGTAGTCAGAAAAATCAAGAGCAACAGTATTTTCGATTTTCTTTTCGTTTTCAAGCGCACTCATCACATTCACCTCAAACTCCATACTTCAAGCAATACTTACCGTAAGATAATCCTTCAGCATCTGCCATTCTTACAATCTCAACAAATGTTGGTTTATGTTTCTTTTTATTCTTGCATCGAATGGATGCCTCATTTCTTATTATCTTACGACATTTATCACAATAGAGCTTTCCACATTTAGGGCCATACCATGTAATGCCACAGCGATTACACGTTATGTTTCCATATACCATCATAATTCACACCTCAAACTTGTCAATTTTCCAATGATGTCGATAGTAATTTCCAGAGCTCCCACTAACAACGGACGCCTCACATGAATCACACCACGTTTCGTCCTGGTTCACACTATTTCCTTCCGAGTCCCGGCAATCCTTATAAAGCAAGAACATCTTTTCAGACAACTTCTCTTTATCTTTGTTAATGGTAATAATATTACCTTCCGCGTAGAAATCGCTAGAGTCGATACATTCATGTAAAATATGAATCGTCATTTTTATGTACCTCAATTCTTTTCAAACAAATCGTTGCGAACTTTCGGAGTAAACTGACGAGTGTCAAGTTGCTCAATAGCAGTCTCCAGCTTACCGTCTCCCCATTCTCTAGTTTCTGTATTCATAACAATTTCAAGCAAGAGCTTTGCATCCTTAACTTCCCTGCACTTCTGGCGAGCCCTTTTAAGTTCTGCCATAAGCTGATAACCTTGCGCTGCGTTTACAGTCTTGAACTCAATAGCGTGTTCAAGATCATCAATCTCATCACTTGCGGCAGTTAAGTCACTGTAGATTTTGGCATATAAATCATCGAGGCTGGCCATGGTTTTGTCTGTGACCTCAAGATTTTTCTTCAACTCTATCAGCCATTCAGAATCTTTCATATGAAATGCGTATGTATTTGGCTTTGCAACCTGATTCGTTATATTCGGACTCTTATTTGAAGCTTCGATTTCATCCATTGATTTCGGCACATAGTGTCCGTTCTTATACCCGGCGGGAAGCTTGTTGATTTCACAAATAGCCAGACCCTTAGATTCAAACTGTAACGCTAGGTTAATATCACAAGTTGCACAAATCCGACCCCTTTCCGTTTCATAATATAATTATGACCGTTTGATATTACGTACATTTACTTATTCTCCTGTTCTTTCATCAGCTGCTTTACAGCCTTTTTAAACAGTGCGAGATTCTTTTCGTTTTCGATAAACACCTTTGTCTTCGGACTTGGTGCTTTACCATGAGCCTTCTCGTAAGCAATAAACAAATTATTCATTTTCTTATAACCAATACACTCATAGATTAGGGTATAAGTGTGCTTGTATTGCGGCTTATCACCAAGGTTTTCTGCCAAAGGCATCATAATTGGGAAAAGAATCTTTGCCGTCTCACTCTGTTTCTTAGGCTTATCTTCTACAACTTCTTTGACTACTACGTCAACAATAGGGCCATCGCTCACGTTTACTTCAGGAACTGCTTCGATAGCCTTTGGAGTCGGGCGAAGTTCGTTCTGATTCTGATGCAGCCGCGCAATAGACGCTGCATACATATCTGCAACAACAGCCCCCATAATAGATTTCCAAGTAGAATCATCTTCAATGATGTCAATCGTGGAAATTTTTCCGCTGCGATTCGTTCTTTTAATATACTTTGCACGAGCATCTTCAAGAACAAAACCGTAGTGTCGATTTAAATATTCATAAATCTTATGAAGCGTCTCTTTGCTCGTATAGCCTTTGGTGTTTGCAATCACACCGATTTTACTATACAAGTCCTTACGCCAATCACTCATGTCATCTCGGATAACACCGCGAGGCGTGTAGCTCTTAGCACGAATCGCGTTATCCATCTGCTTGTCCTTGATCTGATGGACACACTGAGATACGCTGCTAATCACATTCAGTGCTTCATTGCTAGTGGCACGAGCTTCCTCAATCTGTTCACTGAGATCCTTACGGGTGGAATCAAGTTCGCTCTGAAGACTCTTCACACTATCAAACAGAGCATGAAGTCTTACATCAATGAACTCCTTACTCAGTGCAGCATCCATCTGAGGAGTAGCCAGAACGGAATCACCACGCATCAGAGATTCCATAATGTCCCAGCAGAAATCCATAAACACATCTGCCTTCGGCTGACGAGACAAACGACAGATTTCCATAACACCACGCAAACTGTATACGATATATTCACGTTCCTTCGTAATTCCGCCCTCAACATTCCTCAGTTTGAGGAAAGTTGAAAGAGGGTCAAGACGATCCGTATTCTTAACATGGATGTTTTGAATTGCCTTATTAGGATTATTGTATTCCAGCGCCGCACCAATCTGTTCACGGGTCATGTAATACTGATGCTTGCTATCCTCGTATACATCCATATTCAGTGCGCCAAAAGGCTTAGAGGTTATTACGGTCATAGAATTATTAGTAGTCATTTTTATTTACTCCCTCCGCTCACTCTTTAATCATAAGTTGTTCTTTAGTCCAGCTCATCATCCTGGTGTATTCATCCGTAGACGTATTTTCCCAGATAAAGACTCTGCCTTCGCCAGTTTCTTTATCAATTTCCGTGCAAGACAAATCAATTTGAACGCCATCTTCTCTCTGAAGATAAATATAAATTCCTGGATAATCCTTATAATCTCCATCAGCTTCAGCAACCAGTTTTCCAATAGGCGTGTCAATTTCAAATCTCTTTTCATTCATATTACTATCTCCTTAGAAGAACTGTTTTATCAAAACTGGTATTTCCAGAACAGTCGCGCATTGCCTGTGATATCTTGCAAGCAAGAAATGTACTCCCGGAACGAAATCAGCCCTTGCATCTTCATAACCCATGCTCGCTTTGCACGAACCGCAATCGCTGGATCGTATTTCACCGCATCGTCAAATGCACTGTCGGTCATCTTGCGTTCAAAGTAACGAATTTCATTGACATTCATCACAATTTATACTCCTTTTTAGCTCTCTTATATTCTTTCGTATTACGAAACGCAACCTTCGGATGAGAACCATCTGGATTTAATTCTGTGACCCCGCAAACTAAATAACCAGCATTTTCGAGGTCAACAATTCGTTTACACAAATAATAAAGAACTACGTTCTTGCTTGTAAAATCTTCATCGAAAACAACAATCTTTTTGCTTGCTTCTGTCGCAATACAAAATACATTATTCATATCAAATAAATAACTTTTCATATCTAAAATCTCGATTTTATTTAATTTCTATATTCATTTTGTTAAATAAATATTTAACAGATTCTTCAATTGCATCAATAGACCAAACACTAGGATTACATACACCAAGAATTTTATCGCCAGAAGCATTATCACGTGCATCACAAAAATGCCACCAGCTATTATCGCCAGCATCATATTCATAATAAACATCCACATCAATTTCAGGGTGACCATCTACATGATATTTAATCTGATCTTTATCATTAAATGTATCCGGTTTGTATCCACGTCCATTCCATCTACATGGATTCATCTTAGAAATAAAATCTTCTGCAACCTCACGCGCCGTCATATTCATTCTCCTTATTCTGAAATTTCATCAATATTATGACGATAACAATATTCGACTTTCTTCATCATATAAACAGGATCAATACTACAAAGAATAGTGTCACATCGCAGTTCGCTCCAATGTGTATTCAAAGGAAGTTTTTCTTTGCGACGATATTTATTATTCTTTGTTTTGTTATGAATCATTTTATCACGGGACATCCCCATCCAAATATTAGGTTCCCATTTGTTTTGCCAGACACAAAGATAATCTTTTCCAATATAAACATCGTAATATTTTTGATGTTCGTTTTCCCCGTATTTCCAGCTATATTTTAAATTACTCATATCTTTCTCCTTTATATTATTATCTTATCTTCACCAAGCGTTTCAGTTTCATACGTTGCATAAACAAGCTCTGTCGGCCTGCTGTAACAGGTTTTCATCCAATTAAGTTCTGCATCACGCAGCTCTTTTGTTGAATAGATTTCATGTCCTCTATATGTATCACCGTACATGAAGTGCCTGACAGAGTATTCAAGATGGTAATACATCAATAATCATTCCCCTTTTCATCATTTAGCCAAAGCCATGTAATAAGGACAGAGCGGAACTTTTCGCTTTCGTCCTCTTTGTTTGTTGCCCAATCGCTGTAGAGAATGAACTCTGCAACTACTGTTGCCCAGTCATCATAAATGTCGTCAGGAGAAAGCACCACATCTTCGTGACCATCTACGGGGGTGTGAAAAACAGGATTCTTCACTTCCTCTCCCTAGTCAATGCGAACCTTATCACGAACGCGGTCGCAAAGTTCTTCAAAAAATTCATCGTCTTGCCACTCGTCATAGCAAGCCCAGATTTCGCCATTAAAGCCGTTGCTGTCAGCTTCAAAGCTATCTACAACATTCTCAATACTGGTAAATTCAACACCCTCTTGCTCCTGTTCAATGCGGAAGTTGTCAAGCACTCGAATAAATTCATCAGTGGTAATACCACGCTCAAGCATCCATTCGGTCTTATATTTTTCATAAAGCGAAACCATTTTATTAGTAACCACAATAAAACTCTCCTTTTACATTAACTTACCAGAAACATCAAACGCCTTCCATTTGAAACTGAATTCATCCGTCCAAACTTGTGCCTCAAATTCATTGTCATCATAATCAGTTTGGATGTCAGGAAAATCAGAATACATTGCATAACATTCTTCCGAATCATCCATAATGTATTTTATTGCTTCCGTTTTTGTTTTGAAAAATTCAGGCTCAAAAATCTCACCTTCGGAACCACATTCAATAACACACCACATATCATTTTTTCCTTTCAAAACGTTGGATCATCTGTCGTGAACATATATTGTTTATTTGTCTTATGGCACTCATTCCACATATCCGCAACCTCTTTTGCCCTCTTTTTGCTCTCACAGAGATTTGCAGCCTTAATACCCTTAATGGCTAATTTGCTTAATAGATTATCCATTACAGAAATCCTTATTGGATAAGCATAATATTTTCCGTCTGCTTCTACATCACAAGCCGCCCACATATATTTCATAATCAAACCCTCACGTTCTCATAAACCCAACCGACGCCCTTACTATGGAATTCATCCACCCAACGGAACCAATCATCTTGTGTGAAGATACCAACCGGGAAACCTCTCCAATTCTGATCAAGAACTAGTTCTCCACGTCCATTTTCGGTCCATGCAAAATCAAAATTCTCTTTCCAAAGACGTTCAACAAATTTATCGCAATCATCTTTATTCCAACTTAGCTTCTGCATCCACTGTGCATCTAAATATGTATTTTCATATGCTTCCGCAACAGCACATGGACAGTTTTTACAGGTTTTTTCTATACAAGACCAACAAGGGCCATTATAATAACTCATAATTTATGCCTCACTAAAATCCGCATTGGCGAGAACTTCATTACCATATTCAACAAGAGCGTTTCTGAACCAATTTTCATTCTTTTTCCACCACTGTTCTGCTTGCTGCGGAGTCATTTCAATTCCATTGTCTTTTGCAATACCGATAATATCATCGATACACCAACGAGTTTCTGCAAACCAATATTGATCTACACCATCATCTTTCTCCTGTTCATCTTCAATGTAGTTAGGGCAAAAATCAGTGCAGAAATAAACGTCAAAATTCTCAAGATGCCAATCACTTCCAGCCCATGTCTGTTCAACATCTTCAACCTCTTGCCGGAGATATAGTTCAGACATGATTCCATCGTCGTGTTCCCGAATCCACTCCTCTGTAACATCAAATTTCTTTGCCAACTCATCAACTTCAAACACCCATGCGCCGTAGTTCGTATTTTCAGTGCCATATTTCACCATGTAGTCGGCAATCTGACGTTCCATCAAGTTATCATCCATTTCGATGTCTTCTTTTTAACGTATTATCGTTTATTATTTTCATCAAAACTACGATAAAATTCAACATTTATCAAAACTGTAAGTAACGGTCACAATCTTCTCTGCATCACCAATACGGCACCGATCTTCCTTTAATGCTATTTCGAGACCGTAACCAACACTGTACACAATACCGTTTTCAAACACGTCAGAACCGATAAATCCGAATGCTCTGTCAATTTCCTTCCATTCTCCGTGTTCTTCTCGATAAACCGTATAGCCGTAGTTCTCACCGGAAATATAATCGCTATAAGTCTTTACCTCATCACGCATGATTCGTTCTGCTTCATTTTTGGTATTATCCGAACTATCCGTAACAGCGGTCACAATCCAACCAACATTGCTATCGTCCCACGAACTTTTGAATCGTGTATCACAATCCATAGACAAACCAGAATGGTCACGCAACCAAAGAGGAAGCCATGCAATATGCTTATCCAGAAGAATCTGACAATCACGAATAGAAAAATTGCCACGAGCATACACCGCAATTTCATTGTATTTCAAATTGGTGTACCAAGGATTGTCTTGATCTTCACGACAACAAATCGCATAACGAGTTTCTTCAATACTACTATTATCGTTGTCAATAACCACACATACCTCTTCCAGTTTTATACACGTTAAAGCATCCACAATCTCTTCATCAGAGCAATACTTGTAAACAAGATTGTTCCAAAACTCTTCTGCCGTACTCGCATCAATCTTATCACCAAGACAATAACGAGAATGAAAACAGGCCATTACGGAATCATGGTCGTCCCACCAACGAGGATTATTGTCTGCTACATCGTCGTGCTGAATATGTAAGCAGTATAGATTACCGCAGGAAGATATCCACTTTATAATTTCGTTGTCATAACAATACAGAGCAGTCATGTTTATTCTCCTTGAAGTTTATTCATACCAGTAAGTTTCTTTATCGTCTTCATCGATGTCATCATGATTTGCAGCTGAATAATCTACGCCATCAATAGTGACATATTCTTCGTCGAGTTCATTCACGGCATCTGCAGTAGATTCCGACACTTCGATATCAAAGATCTCTTTTGTTTCCGTATTCACCTTGCATTTCGTAGTGACTTCAAAGCCACCGTCCCAAACAGAAGTAAACATGGCATCTTTAATATTTTCAGGGTATTTCGTATCAGCCACTTCGCAAATTGCAAAATCCCAGTTTCCATCGCCAAGCTCAAAATGAGCGTCCGTCACATAGGCACTGTCATTGTTGATTTCAAAATCAACCTCTGTTTTTCCGCCAGATTGACTCACGATTTGCTCAACACGTTTTCTCATCTCTGCTTGCGCCTCATCAAAAGTTTCAAAATAGTTAGGCTCAAAAATTTTACGTTCGTTGACGGTAATCAAAATATATTTACTCATATCTAAAATCTCCCTTTTATAAAATGATTCCGTAATTCTTCATTTTTTTGATTGTTTCAATAGACTTTTTAATTCCGGTTGCTTTGCCATAATACCATGTCATTCTCTCTTCATCGCCTTCTTTTTGTGCAGTGTAAGCAATATCTTGGCAATAAGAATATTCGTCCTTTAAGGCAATGATAATCTTTTTAACATCATTCATATTCATTCACCTCTTATGCACTAGCCTTTTCTTCAAAAGCGTCCCAATCAGACCAAATCTTATCGACCTCTCCGTTCTTAAAACCATTTTTATAATCGGTAAACTCAACATAATAGTTGCTCGTCCACTCGTTCAAAGGATGCTCATAAAAGGCTGCGATTCCACGCTTCGTTTCAACAACAAAACTATCGACCAAAACACCTTCAATATAAGCACCAGTGTATAGTGCTTTATTCTGGTGCATCCAACGGCCAAAAGCACCCGCATTAAGATAAAACCGAGTCATAATTCATTCCACCTCCATAAGTCTACTAGCTAATTCTTCCAACATTTCTTTAATAGCATCAGCGTCGTCAATAAGTTCTCTGACACTAGAAGGACAACCGCCTTCCCCACGATGTCCCACCCACATCTCTGCGTGCTCATCAGCATCAAAATCACGAGCATATTCATAAACTGATTCAGGGAAGTTCTCAACCTCCACACAAACGATTAAGTTCTCTCCTGCTGGAGAATAATTTTCAATTTCAATTCTGCCATCACCTGTATAGTCACATACGCGCCAATCCAGCGATTCCAAAACATCAATATATTTAGGATGAATTTTCATAACTCATTCTCCTTTACTCTGCTATAATCATAGCTAGAACTGGTTCACCAGAATCCTTTAGCTGAAGTTCTAGGATATCGCCATCATCCACGACCTCACATTTGTTCAGATAATCCTGAAGGAAGAACATCTGACATTCTTGCCAAAAGATTTCTCTCGGGTTTTCGTTCTCATCTACAAATACATCCTTGTGATGAAAAGATTCATTCCAAACCCAACCTTCACCATCAAAACAAGCGTGAACTTCCATCAGATCCCACATAATCAGTCCTCCCCAAAAATATGACGCTTGTTAAGATCATCATAGATAATATCTTCAATTTTGTTTTTGGTATTATCATCGAGTTCTCCGTAAGGAGCATCATCAAGATAATAGAAGTAAATTTCATTTCCAAGATTCTTGTACATGACACTTACATAAAATCCAGCTGAAATTCCATTCAGTAAAGCATATCCAATACCGTATACTTCTGAATAATTGTTACCCATTAAATCCCACATAATTAATCCTTCCAAAAGTTGAGTTTCTTTTTGATTGTCATCTCAATTTCATCTTTATCACCGTCAGATAGAATCTTATTATCGTACTCGGAATAGCAAAACATAACGCTACGGCCATTATATTTATACATAACCATTGCTGTTTTTAATTGTTTGTCACGAAAAAAGGTTGCGCACCCAATCCCATATTTTTTAGAATATTCATTTTCAACTAAATCCCACATAGTTAATCCTCTACAAAAATCCCTTTCTCTTTCAAATAGGCTTTTAAAATATTCTCACACGTTTTCTTTTCTAGCCGAGTGCTCACTTCTAATAGACAATAAAAGAACTCAATAGAATTTGTATCTTCATATATTTTGAACATAAGTGTTACACACCCAAGCTTATCAATATCGTAAAATACAGCATATCCAATCTTGTTATCATTTGAATATTGACATTTAGCTAAAACCCACATTTTACACACTCCCAACATTCTTAAATCCATAAAGGCTATAACCTTTACATTTAAAATACCGCATCGCTTTGTTAATCTGAGAAGAACTTGCTGTCGAATGACTTTTTAGGTATGTATTCTTATATTCACACAGCTTCTTATACTCGTCACTTTCACGATGGGCTTTCAGCTTCTCACAATGGTCATGACAGCCGGGATGACGCTCCGGTGCCACGCAATAACGACAAGGATCAGTCATCATTACTCTCCTTTCTGCCAAGCCCATCAAATACTTCTGCGATACAATTATTCCATGCCTCGTTTTCAGGTACATTACAATCAAAATCATCCTGAAAACGTTCAGCCAGTTCCTCTGCGTACTCAATAGCTTCATCGTTAGAATAACCGTATTTTTCTTCAATCCAGTCCGCATTAAGTTCCAATTGATTCTTAGCATCACTGATACGATACTGAAATTCTCTGTAACGATATGCTGCTTCAATCTGTTCAGGGGTCATCTCCCAAGATTTCCCTGTCCAACTAGTCACAACAATCTTGTTTTCGTTATTCATATTGCTCCCCCTCAATCTGTACTAATATCGCCATCTTCAAATCGAATAGCGGCCACATAATCGTCGCTACCTTTTTTAAATCCAACTGTTTGAATGTTTTCAAACGCTGAATTATATTCTATCATTGATACTAAATCGTCCCAGCTTGCATATTTGCCGTCTTTTGAAAAGAAAACACCAACACCAGGATATTCATCAGCACCACCCGTAGGAACACACACGAGATATCCGTTTGGAATTTTAACTTTCATGTCATTTTCGGTGATTGAAATCATATTGCAATCTCCTTTTCTCTTGTAAACTTAATCACCAGCGCATTCACGTTGGCCGCTTCCATCGTTGACTGCTTTGCATCCTCATGATTGCCAGCTCTAAGGAACACAACAGACTGGTCAATCAGTTTTCTGCGGTAGAAACTAAGTGCTGTGAGAATCACTTTCATATCTTTGTTGGTCATACTCAAATCTCCTTATCGTATTCGTACCCACCACCACAACGATTCTGAAGATATCAAAGAGCATCGTTTTGCGTTTCGTGACACGACACATGATAATTGAATCCGTAAGAATCATAGATAGCCAACTGATATCCACGTTGCACTGGAGCACCGTAATAAGGATGCATCATAACTTCACTAATATAAGCCGTATTCTTCGATTCCTTGCTCTTATAAACTTTCATAGTGTAATCTCCTTTTACATCATTTCGTAATAGTTATTGTAATATTTGAAAGATTTATCTGTTCTTTTATCTTCGTTGCATACAATCTTTAACGGAACCCACTTCAAAACAGTTGGTTTTCTTCTGTACACTTCACGTAAAGATAAGGTTCTACAAACATCAATGCGATCAAAATACCATTGATTGTCTTGATAGCTGTAATAACATGAAAGGTCAACATACGTTCCGTATTCTGTACCATCACTCATAAAAACAATACACGGAACGGAAAGATATTTTGATTCTCCTAAAATCCCAAAATCAAGTTTTGGTGGAAGTTCGCTTTCTGCATCATGAATATATTTCGTTGGAATCATAGAAAATTGTCTTTCTACTCTTTCGACGATATCCAAATAGTATGGATCGGAAAATAACGGACGATTCTTTTTATACTGTTCAAATGTCATAATGTAACCTCCTTAGTCATTGTAAAAGTCATTAAGTAATTCTAAACGACACTCTTGTTCTTCCTCCTCTAACAGATCATAATATCGGTCCAAATAATCCTGTTCGTAATCTCTGATTTCTTCTTCGAGTTTTTGCTTTTCTTCTTCGAGTCTTTGTTTTTCTTCAAAGAAAGCATCTATTCCTTCTTCGATAGGATTATCTCTTAATGGTTTCATTAGAATCTCCTTAATCATTGTAAAATATCTGTTTTATTACATATCAATATCGACAGCAATGACATCTTTCGGTCCACTGTTATCAATAATATCGAGGCCACGGTAACAAACAGGATTTCCCAATTCGTGCCAATCACGAAACTCCGTATCATCATAGACACCAAAAACCAACTCCGTGTTCTCGTCGTAGCCGATCTGGTTCAGACAGTTAATAAACTCGATAACTTTCATGATATTTCTCCTCCGATAAAAGCATGATTTTAATTATTCCATCTTTTCAAACTCACAGTTCTCTTCATCTAATACGTCACTATCAGGAACCCATTCAAGGCCTTCAGGAATAGGAACATCGGAAAGATGTTCTTTTGCATATTTAATAGCTTCATCAATATCCATATCATCGGGGACATCAATAAAGCTATTGTAAACCGCCATACAGTTCACAGTTATATCCAATCTTTTCATAAACAAACACTCCTTTTTTATATTTTTATGCTTTCGCATTCTGGTAGCGGTTATGTCTTCCCTAGTACCGCTAATCACCTAGCATTTGCTGCTCACACTACCCAAACTTGACTTCTTATGTAGTCTTCAATATTTGCTGGATAACCATTGCGCTGGACATACTGACACAAGACACGCTGCACATCCTTGTTGTCACCGTAATCCATTGCAAGTGAAATATCCTCACCGTGAGTGCCTACGCCCAGACACTCATACTTTCTGACTTCAAGATAGAAGTCATGTGCGCTGTAGTGTCTGCCATCCTTACGGTCGAGAATCAGATCAATAATCATCAGCCAACCCACCCTTCTTCAGAAGCCATATATCCCTCGTCAATAAGGAATTTATGGAAGTCGTCGCTCAAAAGCTGATTACCATAATAGTTGGTAAATACTCTTGCGACATCTTCACCAGACATTTCACAGAGAACGTCCCAAATCTTTTCTTGAGTATCAGTCATTTTCTTTCACCTCATAATATTGAAAAACACAGTCATACATCATGTTTCCTGTAATTTGGTCAACAAACCTTGTGCAGTGTAAATTCATCGTGTATCCGTTTTCGTCGCACCATTCTGAAATAATTTTTGTGGTCAACGGCGTAACAAAAACATACAAATCACTTTGCCAGTGGTGAATTTCTGCTTTCGGGTACCCAGCATCCAGAAGCCGTTCAAGTAATGTTTTACGCATTCTCCTCCATCTCCTTTACAGTTTCTTCATCCCAATGAAAACCACGCTTTTCATAAAGCGGAATCCAATGGGATTCGTAAAAATCATAACCACAACCATCAATGCCAAAAACATATTCAAAATCTTCTTGCTCATAAATACGAAAACCACAGTCTGCCATTTCCTGAAGATGATTCTCAAGCCACCACTGATCGCAACTATCGCTAAACTGCCACATGGTTCCCCACATCGGAAGAAAGTCGTCACGAATGACTTCAAATTCGTCCGTACTCAGATGAATCTTCACGCTGGTGTCCTCGTCTGGAACGATGGTATAAATCATTTCCCCATCGTTATTCTTGCTATAGCCAACAACCTCACCTTCGCCGTTGTAATCACCACCCCAAATCGAGACACGATTATTGATAGTCGGTGGTGTGATCTCCGTCATCTCCTCACCGACCTCGTACATATTCAGTTTTTCCAGCTTTTCAATAACTGTCTGAGGGATCGCATTGAATTCCTGAACCCATGCGTAAGCTGCGTCTTTCTTAGTTTTATACATAGCCATACTTAAATCTCCTTTTGTGTATCCTGTATTATGTAGCTGAACGGTAAAAATAAAAGTCCTCTAACGGACTGCCTTTCTTAGCTACATGATACAGGATACTTGTGAAAATGTCAAGCACTAAAATGTAGATTTTATTAACGCTGCATTTTAGTACGTTGATACGTTGTTTATTCATGACTGTTTTGTGAACGTCCGTTCAAGCCATACCAAACAGCTTCATTCCGGCAACACCCATGTCTGCCGGATACAGGTTTACAACATGATTGTCGTAAAACTCTGCAATCAGATTGCTGTTGCAGATGTCTGCGTAAGCATCATCCATAGAAAGACCAGAAAAATCTGCTGCGTTGTAGTCATCCGTACCAGAGAATCCGTACAATGCTTCCTGATAGAATGCCATCGTCATTCTTGTTTCATTATTATCAGGAGCAACGGCAAACAGATTCTTCAAACCGCTCTGACCAAAAACTGCAACATAGATCCCGCCTGCATTGTTCTCATACACTTCAACACTTGCTCTCATTTTCATTTTCTCCTTTCTTAATGACCCCAACGACACACGACAACGCCGTTGATCCAGATGGAAATGGTCGCGCCCTGCCGATACCACTCGACAGCTTCCCGGTGAATGTTGGTAATAACACCGGTTTCATCGTTCATAAACCACTGACCTTTTTCATGGTTGATTCTCCTTTACACCATACGATGACCGCCAATAATCTTTCTGAGGTCATCTTCCATTTTGTAAATCTGTTCTTTGGCGGTATGAATACCATTCATTTTAGAATACAAGGGCTGCATCTTAAAACCGCAATACCTCGATTCACTTTCAGCATCAAACCTCTCTACTCGTGTTGTGCCATTTTCCGCAATGGAATCATATTTTTCTTTCATTTCTGTAATGCGGTCAAGCTCTTTGCTTGCCTGATCGTACTGGGCATTCATTCGCCTATCGAGTTCTTCCAGTACAGCATACTGCTGCAATGCCATAAGGCGAGCTTCGCCAGCTTTTTCGGGGTCATATTCGATTGTTTTTTCAGGATATCCCATATGCTCACAGTAGCGTTTCGCCTCATCGAGGTCAAGAAAAATTCTGACGCCGACCATATACCAAGGACAGCCATAATCAATTTTTACTTTCATTGTTTTCACTCCTTAAAACATATCTTTTATGTAATAAATCACTCTACGTTCTTAGCGATAGCCGGGACTTTGATACCCATGCCTGCAATCTTTTCGAGGAATTTCATTCTGGTATCACGATTGCTTGCAATCATGTTGGTGTAAAGCTGATACATAGCAAGAAAACCCTGTTTGTTGCTCTTAGCAAACACCAGTTCCGACACGTTACGGAGCGTATCAGGACGATTTGCCGACATGATAGGAACCAGAACATTCTCGATTCTATCCATTTTGTTGAAGTCCTTATTATACAGCTCATGCAAGCTCTTGAGCGTGGTACGGCTGAAGCAGTTGTGCTGACCATACCACTCAGTGCGGACGATCAGACCGATAAGCCAATCAATTTCCGTGGGATTCTTAGCAGAAATCTCCATAGCCGTTCCGATACCGTTCACCTCTTTCATGTCGATACCGTACTTAGCAAGCGTATTCACAAGGGTAATGCAATCCTTGTGCTCTGCGATAACACCGGCCTTGCACTTGTCGTGCATAGAAATTTTGGTCATATTATCATCCTGGGTTAAGAATGCTTCTGCTTCATCCTTCAGTTCGAGGTTTTGAAGAATCTGACAAGTGATAGTTTTCAGCCCTGCTTTCTGAGCGGCCACAAAACGTCCCTGACCATCGAGGACAAAGAAGAACTGCGTATCAGTACGGTAACTGACCAACACAGAATTTGCCTTGCTTGCGTCCCAACCTGCGGCCATCGCATTGATACGCGGCCACCGTGCGCCACCGATTTCACGCTGATAAGCCACATCAACACGGATGAGGTCAAGAGGAATCTCTGCGTACAAGCAATCGTTCAGGGTTACACCATTGCTTATAACCTTCTGACAAGCAATCTGACGAGCAGAAATTGCGGCTGCGGTGGTAGCAACGGAAGCAGTAGTATTCTTTTTCATGGTTGATTCTCCTTTGATTATGTAAATATTTTTGAATTGACGGTCACAAAACGGGTTTACTTTACGATAATTTCCGCATCAGGATAGTACATTTTTGCACACTCCACGGCCTCTCCCGCATCTGCCACAATGAGGTTACAACACTTATTCGCATCCATGATATATGCGCTGTAATTCTCGTAGGTGGTCATCCTCCATCTACCAAAGTGGTTGAAAACAACGATCTTCTTCATTAGTTCAACCACCCTTTCCATTCTGCCACGCCCATAGCGATAGCGCCAATGACAAATACCCACATCATGGGCGCAATACCCCCAGCCTGATAGGCGGAGTAGCCAAAGAGAATCAAGAGATTTTTCATAATAAACCATCCTTTCTGCCAGGACAAACCAGGCTTTACCCATTCGTTCTTATAACGCTATTGCGTATCCTATTGGGTTGGTAGTGGGATCTTTCTGCCCCGTACCCACTAACTTCACGGCGTAAAAGTGAGGTTTTACCGAATGCTACAATTATAGAAAAAATTCAGCTCTTCACGGAGATCATACCACCGCTGAATTTCATAATGCCGATACCACCATCTTCCATTGAAGAAAGCGAAACTGTACACACCACCATTAAAGTTTCCTTCATCAAATGCCTTTAATGCTTCTGCTGGGTCTGCATCCGGTCGGAAACAAGTAGCCAGCTTATAAGGGTTAATTCCGAAAAGTTTCGTAAACAAAAGTCGCATAGTTAAAACTCCTCTTTTATTGTGTTTCTGACTTGCATATTTTGCATATCATTTGCATAAATATTCATTTTAGGGCATAAAAATAACACCCTATGAGTTTTAGGTCATAAGGTGTTTGTTGACGTGAGTATTCGGTTCTGCTAGAATAGAGACATCATAATTTGAAAGGAAGTCCTTGCTATGGGAAGCAAATGTATAGCCATTCACTATCTTGAATCAGAAAAAATTCAATTTATGACGAATGTTTTCGCAAAGGTTGAAGAAGCAAAGTTGAATATTTTTCATGCTTCTCAAAACAACAATATGGATAATGACTTCAAAATCTGTTTAGATTGCCTCTATGGTTATTTGGCATTAGGTCGTACTAAAAAGTATTCACAGGTTTTTCTAAATGCTAATTCTTATGATCTGTCTGACGCATATCATTACATAACAACAGGCTTTCATTTTGATGGGACAAAAGGAACTGTGCCAGACGATATACGAGAGCTTGCCGCTTTTGTTTTAGAATATGGAGATTACTTTGATTTAATTTTAGAAAAAATCAAAAAAGATAACAAAGATTTCTACAACAAAATCATTTCAGAATCTTAGGCTTTCCATTCTCATCAATAATGAGATTGCCATAAGTGTATGCTTCCGCACAGGCTTTCAAAACGGCGTTTTTCGTCGTTCCATTTAGCTCTGTTTTCGCCGTGAACGCTTCAAAGAGAGTGGGCTCAACCTTCAGGCCGATATGCTTCGATTGATCCTTTTCTCTGGCGTACTCTTTTTTATAATCACGATTTGCCATAATTGCACCGCCTTTTCTTAATGATGCAATTATATCATTCTGACGAATTGCTGTCAAACTCAAAATTATCACCTTGCTTTCTTGCCAGATTTCACAGGAAACACGTCATTCAAAGGGCGCATATCTCTGTTATCGAAATCACGGGCACAGCATCCAGTTCCGTCCATGTAGTACGACATTCTTTCATCCATGCGGAAGCTATGATTATTCATCAAGACTTCTCTGCCGTAGATCCAGCCGGAAACTGTGACGTATTCACTAGAGCCAAACACGACACGCTGAGAACGCTTTTTTTGAACTGGTTTACCAACTTCATTATAACGGTCATCAAGACGTTTCTTGCTCTTATGATAGCGCAAAGAGCCCTCTGCATTAGCTTGTGACGCTCTGAGAAAAGCTGTTTCGCTCTGCTGCTGTTTTGCCTTTTCCATTACAAGACGCTTTTCTTTCTTGCTCTGCTGATAGGCATTCCAGTCATAAAGGGAAACACTCCTTGCGTGGTATGCTTCTTTAAGGAAGTCAACAATCTTGCAAGGATGGATAGAAGTCCATCCCATAGACGTTTTGATGTACATAGGCATAAAGCCTGTTTTCATTGCGATAAACGGACGACTGACGAACACAACGCCGTCAAATGTGCCGTAAAGATCAAGCTCTTTGATTTCTGTGCCGTTGTAGATGATAGAGTGCCCAGAAGTGTTCTGACGCACTTCTCCCATCGTATTCTGATAGGATTTCAAGATATTTCACCTCTTTCATGGTATCTTGTGACGGCGTTTTGCCGTTGTTAGAGGTTACTTCTTCCCCTGTACCTCTAGTCGCCAGGCGTGTTATGTATTGCATTCTGGTATGTTTAGACTAACTTCTTAGGTTTGTTTTTAAGAGTTCTCAGAATCTGCCGCTTTTGCTGCCTTGTAAGTCTTTTCAGCATCAGCCAGCTTGATCTTCCATGTGTCAATAGTGTTCTTGACAGTATCAAGGACGCTCTTTTTTGCATCAAATTCTTTCTGAGCCTTGTCAAGATTGTTTTCATGGGTTTTCTTAGTAGATGCTTTGATAGTGCTGTCGCTCTTGTCTTTGACAATCTGCTCTTTTGCCTTATCCAGTTCAGACAGTGCCTTATCATACTCTGCCTGTGCTTTATCAAGCTGTGCCGTTGCCTTGTTGATACGGGAATTGCAACGCTTGCAAGCAAGGTTATAGTCCCGTTCATAGTCTTTCAGGAAAACGCTGTGTGCTGCTACGCTCAAAAGCATAGGTTCAAGAGCCTTGACGAAACGATTGATCGGAAGATTTGCCGGGGAAACGTCACCATCCATAGTGGTGGTAAGGTAAGTCTTTGCCATTGCAAGGACTTCTGTGCCAAAAGAGGGATACTCTTGCATAGAGAACGTATCGCCAAAAACGATGATTGCGAGATCAGACAAGCAAGAATGGAAATCGGTGGTATAAACCTTGATGATGCTTTCGTCCTCTTTGTTGGTAGTGCTTGCGTTGACGTGGCAAGCGGAATTGTAAACGTACTTGATTGCGTTGCCGTATGCCGTATACTCTTTTTCGTCCATCAGCAGATAAGACGGTACTTTATCGGCTTTAGGGTATGCCTTGAGCGTATTAACACCGCCCTTGTTGGTAAAGCTAACAAGAGCCTTGCCGTTGCTTGCATAGCCCTTTGCGGTAGAAGTCTTGTTGTTAGAGCTACGGATGGACAGACAGACGTTAGACAGGTTAGACATAGTATTATCTCCTTTGTTGTGCTATAATTGTGTGTATGATCGTACTTGCGACAAACTACTGTCTGTCGTTGTGGTATAGTACGCTTTTCTTACAAGGTGCATACTAATGACCGTCCTTGTGCGCAATACTATGCCCTGCATAGTGTTCCCCGATCTTGCGCAATAACCGTTTGGATTTTGGTGAAGATCCCTGTACTTTGAAATCGTACAATCTCCCTGTAAAACTGTGCCAGAATAAACCTATGGCTATCTCCTAGGTGCTTGCCCCCGCCGTACAGAAGCTAGGCAAGTAGTGTTCTAATCCCCGCTTTACTCGTTAGAATGAGCGTATCTTTCTGATCCTCTTAGGTATAATCTACCTAGGGACCAGTGAAAGACTTGCGTCTAAAACATCTTGTTTGCCAATATGCGCTTTTCTTGCTTTTGGTTATGCGTTTCCGCCCCTACCGCAAAGATAGTGTTATCAAAATTCAAGGTACGATTTTTTGTGACTTGTCGCACCAAACCGACAAAACAAGTAAATGTTTGCCGATATGGTAGACTTCTAATCTTGACTTTTGTTGCATGATTTTTCTTGTAATTAAACAAGAGTTAAACCAAACAGGCTAAAATCAGAAGTCTTGACTTGTCAATGTGCTTTTGGGTTTTTGCCCTTGAGCTTGACTAGATTGTATCACGGTTTAACCGTTTTGTCAAGCCCTATTTTTTGAACCGCTCAAGCGGTACAACGTCAAAAAGTAGAAACTGAACTTTTCCGGTGTTTCAGAACCATCATGTTTTCCGCTTTCCGGTGTTGCCCTTGAGCATGGCATTAGTATAACGGTTTCACCGTAGAAAGTCAAGCGGTTTCACCGTAAATGTTGCGTGTGCAACAAATGGATTTTTGCTTTATATTATAATTACCTTATAAGGGAAAATAGGATGGTTGATTGAAAAGAAACAATATATAATTAAAAGTTGATTTTGAATCAACATAACATTTTGTTTTGTATCGAACATTTTTGTTTGTTATCAAACAATTAGTATTTTTTAACTATTATCTGCACCTGTTGATACTTTATCAGATAATAGCAGCACAGCCAAAACCATGCCTTGTCTATCATGGTTGAGTGTCGTATTTTGAGCATTTCCAGCACTGGACAGGATGGGGCATACTTTTCATTTTTGGCACTGATCAGGCAGCAGGCCAAAGCCCCAGTACATCTTTCTTATTCATAATTACCAATTATCAATTCTATTTTCCCTTTACTCCTATACATATTGCACAACATTCCCACAATAAATAACTCAATAATCTAAACCAATCCAAACCTTCACAATCTCCACATATCACTCTTATTTTCCAATCCCGACACTCCATCTTCTACCACTCCCCGGGTACACTTTCCCTGACAAAAAATATCCCAAAACACACCCCTATACCCTCTCCTACACGTACCCACAAATTCATCAATTTTCTTCTAAAACACCCCAAAAGTGGCTTAAAATCGCTATTTTTCAATCGGTAGACTATTCGGTAACTAGCTAGAATTTAACGTATTTGCGTTATATTTTGGCTAGTTTTTCTTTTTATTTGTACCTTTTTATCCTTATTTTGTTTCTTTTTGACCCAATAAAGTCTGAAAAAACTAGGTTTCATGCGGGTTTTCCCGATGTGTACCCGAAATATACAGAAAATGACCATTCTTCGGAGCATAAAGTGCCTATTTGTACCTATCTGTAATCCCCTATCACCATAAATGGATTGATCTGACATCTGAGCAGCACTCTCAGAGACTCCAAGCCTACAAGAAGCATGATCGTAGCCTCTGGCAGCTTACACAGAATACATGAAGCACATGGATTTCCTTCATAGAGAACAATATCTCCCAGAACCATACCTTATTATAATAGGCGCTAGAAACATTCGTATCCTGTATTATGTAGCTATTGAATTTTTGGCGATCTCATGGTATAATGAGTATAGATAGCTATACAATACAGGATACCGCAAAGAAGTTAGTGATGGAATGACTGTGGTGGATGTTTGCGATGGATATTTATAGTAGTCTTCCAGACAGGGCGTGGAGAGGGATCTCGCGTCTGCGGACGCTCGTAGGTTTACTCAAATTGAATCTATGTCGCTTACGCGCCATAGCTTCAAGTCGAGTAAACCATTAAGAGATATTTTGTGATAGTTGTACTTGGACTGACGACTATGTATCTTCATACTTATATATAATACAGACTCGTCAATCCAACTAAATTGAGTAGGAGGTTACATGGACAAGAAAAAATACGAGGTTACATCGGAGATAGCAGGTAAATTGAATGATGGTCAGATTTTTTCTAATTTTTTAGAACTATCTACTTATCTTAATGTGTTTGGCAAAAATGGAAAGCCACTAGATGGAACTAGCAAAAAACACTTCCTTGAAGAGTTAAATCGATTCGTTGAGTTTAAAAAGGAAGGAAAGCGTTTTATCATTGTAAAGATTCGTTCAGACAATGAGGTGCTTCCTCCTCTACCAACAAGAAATAAAGGAAAGTTTTCATTGCGTCTGCAGAACCAGATTGCTTACCACCTACTTAAAGAATGTGATGGAAGTGGTTGGATGGAGTTCTTTTGGACGCCAGCCGCAATACTACGAGCGTGTGGAATGACCAATAAGAATTTTTATCAATATCCAGAAGACCTACATGGTGAGGATACCTTTTGGGCTGAGATAGTTGGTACACCATTAGAAAATATTGCTCGTGAGCAAATGGATGAGTTTAGAGAGAATTTAGCAGCAGACGCTGAGACGTTTCAGCATTGTACGAAATCTACAATGGTTGGGTATATTGAGTCTGCACTTAAATCCATGGCAAAAAACAAAGAAATATTTTTTGAGGACTGCCCTGCCGTGTTTATAAATCACAACCCAGAAGAGTACCACATTCCTTCTGAAGACCAAAAAGCCATTTATATGAAGATGTATACGAATGTGCTTCATGAGTTTTACACATCGTCTGGGCGAGTATGCCAGAGTGAGCAAGACGTATTTTTAACCGGACGACTTCATAAGTTCTATGAAGAGTTAGATAATAGATTCAAGGAAATCTTTACATACGACCTAGCACGACCAATGTATCATATTACGATTGAGCCGAACTCGTTGAAGCGATCTGCGGCACGGACGGAATATAAATTGCAACAGCAAAGTTTCCACGAGATGAACGACGCCATGTGTGAGAATATCCCAACGCTTTCTGCCGTCAGAAGAGGTAGAGCGATGTTGGAAGAAAATCCAGAATATTATAATGATGCTTCTCAGCCGCCATTTCGCTTTGTGCATAGACAGTTGAGTGATGAGGTTCTTCAGCTCTTTATAGATGGAATGATTCGTGTTCCTGCGAATTCTGGAATTCCTCGTGCTGGATTTAAATGGTATGGTTCTTATAAAAGGTAAGGAGACTTTATGGAAAATAAACGTTATAAAATCACAAAGGAAATGGTAAATCGGCTTCGTGTTGGGCAGACATTTGATGGCTATCGTGATATTGCGGTATATCTTGGCCTGACGACTCCTGGTGGTAGATTATACGGAAAAGAAACAAGATATAATTTCTTTTTAGATCTTAATAAATATGTCGATTTCCAAGCCATTCATGGAACTCCGTGGGGTATGAAGGTTGTGTATATTCGAAATTATGATAAAACAAATGAACTGTATAATAGCCATAGTCCGATAGAACTTCCTTGTTATGACGTGTTTCAACGAGTAATTGCATATCAACTTATGGATATTTATGTTGATAATAAGAAATCTACTAATGATGTTATTGATGTATTTTGGACTCTTCCAGGAATGATGATGGACTGCAACTTAAAGACATATGGTTTTATGTGTGATATTCTTAATGGCGTCAATTATAAAGATACATCAACATTTAAGCATCATGCAAAATCCGTTGCAAAAGAATATCTTGAAACTGCTTTATACTTTCTTCAAAAAAAAGGAATCATTAAGATTAAAAATGTTTTGATTGCTACTGGAAAAGTCGTTACAGAAGAAGATGGTAATGTAAGGTATAAAACTATAAAGCTTTCAAAAAATGATGAGGATATGTATCATACTTTTGAGAACAAGCTATTATTAGAATACAAAAACGAAGACGGCTCTGCCTGTAAAAATCATGATGATATTTATAGCAGTGGAAATGCGAAATATTTTTATGAGCAACTTAGCGATGTTTGTTATCGATATTTTGGATGTAGAAGTATTCTTCCTGCTTATGGTATAGAGATTCGTCCAGAAATTGTAGAGTACACAAATTTGCTACTGACTCACTTCACATTAAAAGGTGATTTCATGCTTGCCAATAGTGATTTTTGTGATATTTTGAAGTGCAAAAGAATTGATTTAAAGAAATATGATTATCTAATTGAAGAAATGGTTCAATTATCTAAAAATGCGATTGATCATATTAAGATGGCGGGATCTCCAAAATATAATAGCAACTATGGTTTGAATGTCTATAAGAAAGAAGGTTGATGATCATGAATTTTGATAACCCCTATTGGAATGATTTAAAGGTGACTTACGAGTGTTACCAAGCGGCTGGACGCTTGCCTGAGTTCTACAAGAAGCATGTTTGTGTTAAATGCCGGTACGAGATCCCATGCTTTACGACTTGCGACGAGGTACGATGCAAGTGCCGAGAGTTCAAGCCAAAGACTGTACGGAAAGCTGATAAGTACCTACATATCAATGATTTCATGAATGATGTGGCTGCATTTGAGGTCAGCCGTATGAATGAGAATTAAATAAGAGTCTGTTTGGCTCTTATTTGAAATATAAAATACATATTAAAGGGAGTAGATTTGATGAGTCAGAATTTTGAAATCGTGAGTTTGTATGGTGTATCCTGCTATGAGCAAGATGGTACTGCATATCTTCGACTGGAAGATGTTGCCCGTGGTCTTGGTTTTACAGAAGTTGCCGCAAGTGGAAATGTTTGTGTAAAGTGGACGAGAGTTCGTAAATATTTGCACGATCTTGGTATCGACACGAGTGTCGATGGAAATCTTCCAAGCTATATCCCTGAAAATATTTTTTATCGACTGGCAATGAAGGCTAAAAACGATGTGGCAGAAAAGTTCCAAGCACTTGTGGCTAATGAAATTATTCCTTCTGTCCGTAAGACTGGTGGTTACATTGTTGGTCAAGAGCAAATGACTGATGACGAACTTCTGTCTGCTGCATTGATTGTTGCGCAGAATAAGATTGCGGAACGAGATAAGCGTATCGCCGCCCTTTCTAGCAAAAATAAGCAGCTAAAGGAAACAAACGAATATTTGACTCCTCGTTCCGACTACTGTGATGCGGTTTTGCAGTCTACTAGCACATATACGGTTACTGATATTGCAAAGGAATATGGCTGGACTGCAGCACGTATGAATACGAAACTTCACGATCTCGGCCTCCAGTATTTTTGCAAGTCAAAACGTGGCGATAAGATGATCACTCACTGGTATCTTTACAGTAAGTTTGACGGAGAGGGCTTTGTTGAATACGAGACCACTCCTTACTTTGATAAGGAAACCTGCAAAAAGAAATCTAGTAAGCACATGCGTTGGACTGAACGTGGTAAGGCATATATTTACGAGCGTTTGAAGAAAGAGGGAATTCTTCCCCGTTCCGAGGCAAGCCGTAAGGTAAAGGAGATCTAACTGATGCGTATTCAGATTGGTAAATACATTATAAAGAACTGCGATGAGCGAAATCTCATTATTATTGAGCAAAGACCAGCTGGCAAGAATCCAAAGACTGGTGAGGTAGGCACTGGCACAAAGGAAGTTACGGTCGGCTATTATCCGAATCTTGAGTGGGCATTACATAAGATTAAGGACTTGAATATTTCCGAGAGTGATGCTGAGGATGTGGATGTCTTGCTGGCAGAGCTTGAACAGATTGGTGCGACAATTAGGAAAGTGGCCGAGGAGGTTAAGTAAATGGACAAATATATCAACGCAACTAATTTGATTAAAAATATTGATACTGCACTCGCAAAGACTCCGCCGCGTGGAAATGGCAAATCCACAGGCGATGTTGTGGTTTGGGTAGCTCTTAGTGTGACAAAGCAAATGGTACAGGACGAATTGAAGGTTGGCGAGGTCAGACCTGTGGTTCACGCGCACTGGATCGAGCATGAGGCTGACTTTGGAGAATCACTGTATTGTGAGTGTTCCAGTTGCCATGATTCTACTGGAATTGACTGCTCACGGTTCTGCGGTGCTTGCGGTGCTATTATGGATGAACCAACGGTTATGGTTCAAGATTGTTGAGGTAAAAGCAATGTATTTAAGTGATGAAGAACTTTGTAAATGTGCGTATCGTTTATTGAACATAGAACTCTCAAATATGATTGGTAAGGAATACTCCGCCGAAAACATTCAGATAGATAAATATTACATGACATGCTATCGAAAAGGTGTTCCAGTGTTTACCAAGGAAGGCCCTGCCACATATTTGTGTAAAATCTACAATAAGAAAACTGGTGAGTGGAGTTGTGTCGAGGGAGAACTAGCAGAGCGGATATACCGAAAATGGGTTAGTTGGATTGAGTGGTTAAAGAAATATTATTATATGAACGAACCGGAGGTTGATAAGTGATGCGTACTTACGAGGATGTTAATGCAGAAATCAAGCAGCTTGTGCGTGATATGAACTACGCAAGTCTGACCCGCCGGGAGTATGAGTCTGCTGAAGATTATCTGGATGAGCTCTATCAGGAGCGTGAACGGCTTTGGCTCAAGGCTATGGAAGATGGTGAGAGCTGCTATCTGTAAAAGCCTGCTTTTATATTTTCCCTTTAGCTATACATTACAGGATACGTTTAAGAAGAATACGGAGGTGACTGCCGAATGGCAAAGCAGCAAACTTGCCAAAAGTTTGTTTTTAAGATCCATACGAAGCGTCTGGTTGAAGCAAAATGGGATTTAACCCTACCATTAGATGAAGCCAGACGAAATCACGAGATTATCTCGTTGGCTGATAGCACTGTTCTACGATGGATTGATGAGTTGAATGGTGTTACGGATGCAGAGGCTAAGGCACGGAGTATTAAGCGTAGAATTAAGATGCTGCGGAATGAACCCTCTTGCTTAGAGAATCGCCGGGAGATTCGGAGGTTGTATACTGAGCTTGATGCAGTTCAGTTCAAGCCGGATTATATGTGTCTGGTGGTTGACAAGAAGAACGACTACCGCCGGGCATGTTCTTCCAAGGGGTTCAAAATCAATGGAACCACGTATCGCCGTTTGGTTGGAACCACTGGTGGTGTTAAGAATAGTACGATTGTGTTTGTGAGCGACCGTCTTGTTGATGAGATTCGCAAACGAATCGATAATGGCCGTAATAAGGGAATGGAGTTTATTCCGGCAAAGTTAGAAGCATATCGGGCACTCGCCTGCTCTGCATCCATTCCTGTCACTGATCCAGACGGTGTGCTGGTCGTAGAAGATTGTTTCACTCATTTTAAAGACCATGTAATCGTTCTGGACGATGGAGTCTCCGGTGAGCCTACGATGGTCGAGGATATGGAACATAACTGTGAATTATGTGCTAGCGATGGCTTTGGACTCATCAGTTACGACCTTGCTCAACAGTGGAGCGAAGATTTAAAGTTGCCATTTACAGCATCTGGTTTCTGTGTGCGGAATGCTTTCTGCAAGGGTATGCTATTCCCCTTCCCTTTTCGTGAGTTCGCAAAGAAGATTGCGAAAAAGAATATGGTGAAGGACATTTGGGGGAACTATAAGGATGTTAATCGTGTTCAAGTGATTCTTACAGGGTCGATGTTAAAGCTATGGGATAGTTACCATAATTGTGAGGATTATTTTGAAAATTGTCAGGAAAACCATTACCACTTCTCTGTAACAAAAACCTGCGAGTTGGAGCTCGATGAGGAACGCAATTTGAATTATCAATTCATTCAAAGCTATCGGCTTACGAACGATGAGATTCGGGAACTCGTGAAGCCAACTTTGGATGAAATTAAGGGTGTCATGGGCGGTGACTGGCGTGATGCGTTGCTGTATTTGCGTGGCAGTGGAATGCGCGATGACCCGAATTACATAAACAGTCTGGAAAACGACTACATTAAGGCTCTTATGATTGAGCCGGAAATGATTAACGACCCATATGTGCAGAATCGAATTCGGTACTTTATTAAGAAACGGATTTCGCAAGCAAAAACTGGTGTGGTCAAAGTTAGAGGTAATTTCCAAGTAGCGAGCGGAGATCCATATGCGCTTTGCCAATCCATCTTTGGAATGGAAGTCACGGGGTTGCTGAAAGCGGGAGAGATTTACAGTCGGTTCTGGAATGACCGTGATGTGAAGCGTGTGGCATGTTTTAGAGCTCCGATGAGTCAGATGGCAAATATTCGATGCTTAGATTTAAATTCGAGCGATGATTGCAAAAATTGGTATCGTTATATGAAGACGGTGACCATTTTGAATGCATGGGATAATACCTGTGCAGCACTTGATGGCGCTGATATGGATGGCGATCTGATATTTTCTACCGATAATCGTGTGCTTGTGAGTAAATGGCGAGACGAAACGGTTGCATTATGCGCCCAAAAGAAGGGTGAGAAGAAAGTACCGACAGAGCAGGATTTTATTGAGTCAAATATCAATGGATTTGGTGATGATATTGGTAAGGTAACAAATCGAATCACTACGATGTTTGATGTGCAGAGTAAATTCGAGCCAGAGAGTAGAGAGTATAAAGAACTTACATATCGTATTATAGCGGGACAAAAATTTCAGCAAGATACGATTGATCGCATAAAAGGAATTTCTTGCGTACCAATGCCGAAATATTGGTATGACCCAAAAGCTTGTACAATTAACGAAGACGACAATCCAGATACCATTGAGGACAAAAAGTTCTGGGCGAGTATTTGTGCTCATCGCAAACCGTACTTTATGAGCTATATCTACCCTGCCCAGATGCGTGATTATAAACAATACGTTGCAGCGGCGCGTAAGCGTATTGAATGGGAGGGTTACGCTGGTCTGGATGAAATCATGCAGAAGGAAGTCAAGGATGAGTATGACGAGGTGGTCATCCAGTATTATCTGTATCGGATGCCTGTCGGAGTTAATTCCTGCACAATGAATAGACTGTGCTGGATCATTGAGGACGAGATGGAGAAACACATGGCCGAGCTTAAAATTCATCGTGCCTTTGATTATGACTTGCTGAAGTCTGGCGAAGCCTATAAGAATTCTCAGTATTACGGCATTCGCCCAGTCTTTAAAGATTACTTGAAATACGCCAGTGGCAATTCTGTTATCGATAACTCTGCTATGAAAAACAAGGAGACCGGCGTAGATCGCACTGAGAAACTGGCAATGTATAACGAGAGTATGCTCAGACACCTGCACGAGAAGTGCTCTGACGATAACGTGCTTTGTGACATTCTTTTTGATATGTGCAAGAAGAATTCGTCTAGTGTATCTATTGTATGGGCTCTCTTCCCTGACGTGATTATCAAGAGACTTCTGGAAAAGAACGAAAACAAGGTACACACTCTTGTAAAGCAGGCTGACGGCGACATTGAATATTGCGGAGAGCATTATAAGGATGTGATTGTTAATATGAGTGATGATGAAAAGGAGGATGTTGATGGTAGTAGTGCTGAATGAGCGTGAATATGCAGAAGATCTGTTGAGAGAAGACGTGACTTGGAGAACCGCCGGGCACGCTTTACATTACATTGCGAAGCTGTACTTTTCTAAAGGATACCAGAAAGAGCAGGTAAAAGAAAAGCTGGACGATTTCCTTCTCTCTCATATGGACGGATACAACCGAGTCCTTGACGAGGATTTGATTCAGCAAGCCATCGCTTCATCTAAAGGAAAGCAACTTGTTGAGCTTGATGGTGTCATCATTACAAAGGCAGAAGTCGAAAAGATTCAGGCTCTTGACGGAAGGTCAATGCAACGCTTGATGCTGACACTCCTGTGCCTTGCGAAATATCATGTGGCTATAAATGAAAAAAATAGCTATTGGGTAACAGAAGATACACGAGATATCTTTAGAATGGCAAACGTCTCTGTGAATGTCAAGAAACAGAACGAGATGATTTGCGAGCTACATAATCTTGGCTACGTTGGTTTTGCAAGTTTGAAGAAAATCGACAATCTGAACATTCATGTTTTGATTGCCGAGGAAGACTATCCGCAGGAACTTTTTGTGGACGATTTCGAGAATATTGGCCTTGAGTGGAACCAGTATTGTGGCAAGCCGTATATTAAGTGCGAATGTTGCGGGAAGAAAGTTGTACGAACTGGCAGAAGACAAAAATATTGTCGTAAATGCGCAAAAAGCATCAATATTGAAAAAACCGCACAAAATAGAAAAATGTTTGATTTATGCACGGCGTAAAATCGAAATATTTTAACGTAGATTCGTTATAAATTGACGTTTATATAGAAAATCATTACGGAATAGTTGTGGTAGGAAAGAAAGCGAGGGCGCTTGTTTTCTTCCTACCTATTTTATTTTGAAAGGGTGTTTTACCTAATGATTGAAATCACTAAGTCCGAAGCGAAGGCTGTGCGAAAGGTCTTCCCTCATGCTTGCATTGCAAAGACCCGACATAAGCGGTATCTGGAAGAGTCCGCTCGGTATCTTGAGCTGCTTCCTTTTAACATTGCCGCTGTCGAGATGCTGAAGCAGATGCAGCGTAATGCACGTTACTAATCTTTAAAAGAACGAGGTATAGACTATTGGACTTTGAAATTCAACTGCCAGAAGAGATCACCAACCTGATGAATGGTGGCGGTCTCCCTTCTCCTGAGAAGATGAACTTCTATGTTGACGAGAAGGATCGCATCTTCTTTATCGACTTTGATATTGACCAGTCTCTGATTGAAATTGAGCGTAAGATTCTACAGTACAACCGTATCGACAAGGATACTCCTGTTGAGCGGCGCAAACCTATTAAGCTGTTTATTTACAGCTATGGTGGTGAACTGGACGCCATGTTCAGTTTCATTGATGTTGTTGCACTGAGCAAGACTCCTGTTTGGACGATTAACGCAGGTATTGCAATGAGCGCTGCTCTTGTGATGTTGCTGTCTGGTCAGAAGCGCTTTGCTCTGCTTCATTCTACCGCATTGATTCATAGTGGCTCTGGTGGCACGCAGGGTACTTTTGAGCAGTCTAAGATGGCTATGGACTACTACGAGAAGCAGGTTGTGAAGATGCGTGAGTATATTATGGCTCACTCTACTATCGACAAGAAGACCATGACCAAGAATAAGGCTAAGGATTGGTATCTGGATGCTAATGAGCAGGTCAACTTTGGTATCGTAGATAAGATTTGCGATGATGTGGATGAGTTCAATTAAGGGAGAGTTGTAATATATGGCTTCTGATAAGACTGAAATGCGTAAGAAGAAGGATATCCCTCAGAGTCTGGATGAGTATTCTACCTTTTATGGTATGACGCTTGATCCAGAACAGAAAATTTTTAGGGACGCTATCTGGGACCCTAATATTGATGTCGTCTTTGCGAATGCCCGTGCCGGAACCGGTAAGACTACCATTGCTGTTGGTGTTGCTGACCTGCTTGTTAAGTATGGTCGTTACAATGGCATTGTGTATATTGTATCTCCTACTCAGGAAGAGAAACAGGGTTACCTTCCAGGAACTCAGGAACAAAAGAGTGCTCCGTACATGGAGCCACTTTTCGAGGCTCTTGAAACCATTGGCGTTAATCCAAATACGGCGGTAATTGCTGATGAAAATCCTGAAAGTCAGAAGTATGGTGCGTACATCCAGTGTGCAGCACATACTTATATGCGAGGTGTCAACTTTGAAAACAAGGTTATTATCCTCGACGAAATACAAAATTTCACTCTAGCCGATGCGAAGAAAGTCATTACGCGAGTAAAAGACTCGTGCCTACTCATTGCGATCGGACATTCTGGTCAATGTGACTTGTATAAGCACCCGGAACGGTCAGCACTGATTCCGTACATGGAGCATTTCAGGGGGCATGACCGTACCGCAATTTGTGAGTTGAATACAAATCATCGTGGTTGGATTAGCACTTGGGCTGATGCTCTTGAATGCTAAAATACTTCAATTTTGAAATAAAATATAAGGGAGAATAAAATTATGGTTGCTAAGAAGAGTGTTGTTTTTAAGAACGCTATTATTGATACTGCTGAGGGCACTATCACCGAGATTACCAAGGACGGTGAGAATGTCTTCAATCTGAAGGAAGCTCTGGCAAAGTGGGATGGTATTGAGGGTGTCACTATCAATATTTCCACTTCTGATGAGCTGCTGGGCGACCCGGCTTGATGCCAATGGGTTGCTATAATAAACGGCCAGAAGAAACGAGCGATGACTTCTTTGTAAGAATCGGGAATGCTGTTCTGGCTAGAGAGTTGACTTGGGATGGCGCGTCCAAGGTGCTCAATGATGAGTTGGGCAAGAATTTTGGTGAGTGCGCATATCGCAAGCGTTTTAAGGCATTCCGTGCGGGTATGCAGTATCAGGAGTCCTTATCTAATAGAGATGTGGGAACCTGCATTCTGTCTATTTCCGACCTACATATTCCATTCCAGAAGCCCATTGAGACTTTTAGTGAGTACGCTAGCAAGATTGATATTCTTCAGGTAAACGGAGATCTGGTAGACTGCAGCTCCATTTCTCGCTTCCTTAAAGTGTATCGCAAGAGTCCAATGGAGGAAATTCTGATTGCACGTCAGTATATGATTGACCTGATTGAAATGCTTCAACCTAAGAAGGTTGTTATCAATTATGGAAATCATGACCTGCGGTTTCAGAGCTATCTTGCCAAGAATCTGGACACTGACCTGCTTGAACTGATGCCGAAGACATCCTTGGAGCTTATTTTTGTTGATGGCTTTAACCATTACAACAAGGAGCTTCATACAAAGGTTCATTACGACCCTCTGATTGATGTGTTTAAGGACACTGGCATCGAGATTGTTTATAACGATACTTATTTCAGTCAGATTGGTGATACTGTTTTTGTGCATCCACTAACTTACTCGTCTGGTTTGTTAAAGACTGCCGAGAAGGCATTCCGCTATTTCCGTGATAATGGATTTAAGGATATCAATGCGGTTGTTCTCGCCCACACTCATAAGTGCGGTCATTATGACATTGGTGACGGAGCTGTTGTGTATGAGCAGGGCTGTTGCTGTGAGTCTTCTAAGATGCAGTATGCAGAGGGCAAATTAACAACTTCCCAGCGAGAGGGCTTTATTGTTGTTTATCAAGACAAGGATGGAAAACTGATTGAGAGTAAAACGCATATTGTGCGTTTGAATTAAAAGCGGTGAAGCCCTACCAATTTAAGTGGGTAATTAAAAAAGAAGTACGACCGCAAGGTCTGCTTGGGACATCATTTATTGTCTCCTTTTCTATGGGCTGGGGCGATTGCTCCAGCTTATTGTGCCAGTGTAGTTCAGTTGGTAGAACGCGGGTTTTGTAATCCCGATGCCTTTATGGATTTCGCATGTTCAAGTCATGTCACTGGCTCCATGCCACTTTAATTCAGTAGATAGAATAATGTGTTCGTACCACATATGTCGTAGGTTTGATTCCTACAGGTGGCTCCAAGTTGTGCGGTCAATAGCTGCAACCGCCTAGACCAATTCAATCTACGGATGGTTGGATGCAAAGTAGTTCTGTAGAACGAAATGATAAGCTATTCGTGTTTCGCTACGTTAATGCGAAGCTTTAAAAGTCTAAAACAAGCGTTTTATCAACACGAGAACAATTCAACTAGCTCGGATGGATTGATGGATGCTTGTTTTATTATGGGTCAGTATATCCAGTGGCGAAGATAGCGGACTGTAACTCCGTGACATCAGAAACATCGTTGGTTCGACTCCAACCTGGCTCACCAAAGATTGTACGGCTATTCCCTACACCTTTTATATAAAGGTAGCTGTGCAGGAAAGTAGGGTTATTGTGCGGTCTTACTCAAGTGGTTGAAGAGAACGGTCCTGAAAACCGTTAGGTCGGTAACCCCGATGCCAGAGTTCGAATCTCTGAGACCGCGCCAGTCCTTCTTCAGGAGGACCTATATTATACCGGTCACCTACCACCGGCTAAAAGGTAGGATTTATTGTGTATTTGTAGCCAAGCTGGTAAGGCACTCGATTTAATCGAGGTATCGCAGAGTTTAAATCTCGCCGAATACACCAATTGTGCGCCTATAATTCAAAGGTAGAAGTCAGGTCTCTAAAACCTGTATGTGCTGTCTCGAAAGCAGCTGGGCGTGCCAAAAATGGTTTCCACTTCGCGGTTGGAGGCAAGTCCGAAGTCAGTCTATGATTAACCTGTAATGCGCATACGATTAAGAAATAGATGACACTTAGGCATTATATAACGCAGAGTGGAGCAGTCAGGTAGCTCGTCTGGTTCATACCCAGAAGGTCGGTGGTTCGAATCCACCCTCTGTACCCAGCATCTCCCCTTTTGCAAGCCTGCCGTTAGTTAAACTCCCTCTGGCGGCAGGCATATTTTGAAACTTGGCCTATTCGTAGGCAGGGCGCAAGCTCAAATATATGATAAAGACCTCGGCTCAATACGGTGTCAAAATGCTGAGGCCGAATTTTGAACAGAACCTATCAAGCCTCTCAACGATGCGTATCATGATAGGTCTTTTATAGAATGAAATCCACCCAGCCTCCCAGATTATTGGTGCTCATGAGGGTGGATCTTTTGTTTGCCGTAGAATGTGCGCACGTTCTACGGCTTTTATTTTGATATTTCCTACCGAAACGGTAGTTAGTAATGGTGAAACGAATATCGAGGTATGTTCTCGATGCGCCCTATTAGAAGGAGGTGTTTGTTTGCCTAGAAAAAAGAAAGTGGTTGACCCTTCTGTAATCTTAGAGGGAACCGAGAACAAGAAGACATTCAAATGCCTTCGATGTGGTAAGGAATATGACGTAGCAGTAAATCATTTCTATAAAATCACTTACAGCCCGCTTTAGAAGGCAAATGATTGCTATGCTCCGCTTTGTAAAGACTGTGTGAATGAAATGTTTGATGAGTATTCAAGAAAGTACGGAAATGACCGTACTGCGTGTATGTTGATGTGCCATATTCTTGATATTCCATTCTATAATTCTCTTTTTGATTCAATCAGTCAGAACAACGGATCGTTCAAGATGGGGCTTCTATTACGAATAATCGGTAACGCTCGTAACTACCAGTTCCAAACTTTTTCAAATACCCTCGTCAATGGTGAACTGAACAAAACTGAAATCGATGTCCGTGATGAGAAAGAACAGAAGTGGTCTAAACCTGAAATTCAAGCAAAGGATGATTGTATTTCTGTTATTGGATATGACCCATTCGAAGGTTATAACGAAAGTGATCGCCGATATTTGTTTAGTGAACTCATCAAGTATTTTGAAGATGGTATTGAAGACGATCCATTCAAACTATCACAGATTGTTCAGGTCGTGAACAATAACAACCAGATTCGACAAATTGACTTGCAGATTGCTCGGTTGAATCCGATGAACTCAGCGGAAGCTATTAAGAGTCTGAACGATATCAAGGTCAAGTTGGTTTCTAATAACGATAAGATTGCTAAGGAAAATGAGATTTCTGTCAAGAACCGTTCCAACAAGGATGCTGGACGTAATACGCTTACATTCTTGATGAAGGATATGCGTGAAAAGGATATTGCTGGTGCAGAAGCAAACTTCTACGACCAGTTACGGTCTCCGGGAACTCAATGGGCGGCAGATATGAGTTTTAAGGCCATTAAGGAAAACGCTTTCTTTGACGAGAATGACCAGCAGGAAATTTTCGATACACAAAGAGAATTGATTGATAAGTTCCAGAAAGAAAGTGATGACGCTAAGGAAAAATACAGGCTGTCTCTTATCGAGAATCAGCGGCTCAAGGAGCTGTTGGAAGATGCCGGTATTGACGCAAGCGTAAAAGATACGGATGGTGATGCCGTATGAGAATGAAACAAAGAACGCCTATTATTACAGCCGTAAAACGTAAGATTTATGAGTGTGATGCGGCAACGATTGCGTTCTATCGGCGTAATCCTGTTATTGCGGCCAGAGATTTATTGGGTATCCAACTATTTGACGCTCAGGCATATATGCTGGAACAAAGCTGGAATGCAAGTCATGTTCTTTGGGCATGTAGTCGAAACTTTGGTAAGTCTTTTGTAGGTTCTGTTTTCATTCTACTAAAGGCTATCCTATATGAGAATCAAGCTATTTACATCGTAAGTAGCGTTGGTGATCAGAGTAAGGAAACTTTTAATAAAATCGAAGAAATTGTCACTCGTGTTGGTAAAACAGCTGCGTCTATCCGTAGTCTGCAAGATATTGCAGAAAAAGAAACAAAAAAGTCTGCAACCAATAAGAGTGGCTTTAGTCATAATCCCGCCGGGTATGTTGTTGAGTTTTACAACGGTAGTTCCATTAACACGCTAAACTCCAACCCGGATTCCAACCGATCCCGTCGTGCAACTCTTGTGTTTTTTGACGAGGCTGCGTTTTGCTCTGACGAACTGATTGTTGTCTGTGAAGCTTTTGCCACTCAGAATACTGACTTTGTGACTGATACGGATGATTCTTATAACCCTGAAACTCAGCCTCGCAAGGTTCCTACACAACTTGTGTATGCTTCGAGTCAGGATACGATGGATAAACTATTCTATCGTTATTATAAAAACTTTGCAAAGCGTATGATTGCCGGTGACCGTGATTATTTTGTTTGCGACATGATTTGCGATGTTGCAATTCAGGTCTATATGAATGGTAAACCATACAAGGCTTTGTTGACAAGAGACAAAGTGGAAGCCGCTCTAAAGTCAAATAAAATGAAGGCGTTGCGTGAATATTATAATCGCCCAAGTCGTGATGGTGGCGTAAACCAGATTATCAAATGGGGTACAGTTCGTCGCAATGAGCGAAAGTATATCCCACAGCTTTATTGGGATAAGAACTATCAGTATATTCTTGCGTTTGATCCTGCCCGCACAATGGATAATTCTATTGTTGGTGTTATGCGTATTTATAACGATCCAGAAAACGGCATGTGTGGAGATATTATCAACTGTGTGAACATGGTTGATATTGCAAATGAGAAAAAATTCAAGCTCGATTCTAATCGTCAGCTTGAGCAGTTACATGAGTTGATTCTACATTACAATGGTCAAAATCCTGATTACGAGTACATTGATAGATTGATGATTGATCAAGGCGCTGGCGGCGGTGGTACTTCCACATATGCGGACGGTTTGCTTAATAATTGGACCGATAAAACAGGTGCGGAACATCGTGGTTTTATCGACGCAAATCATGAATTATATGAAGGATATGATGCCCGTTACCCAGATGCTGTTGACAAGCTACGTCTAATTAGTCCACGTAAATTCCGTACTGCCATGGTTGAGGAATTTATTGAGTTGATGAATCTTGGCGTCATTCATTTCCCTCTTGAATATAACGGAGGAGATTACGTTCAGGTAGTAGATGGTGTTGACAAATCAACTGGTCAAGAAATTTTGAAAACGCATGAACTCTCATTAGAGGAACAGACTGCGTGGGTTAATATCGACTTGATGAAGAACGAGATTACAAGCATTCAGAAAACGACAAACTCTGAAAACACGACCGTAACATATGCTTTGGCACCCGATGTTGCCAATAAAATTCACGATGATAGGTTCTATGTTGCTATTTTGCTTGCTCATCGTCTATACGAATTACGTCGTAAGGATAAAGTGCGCCAGTCTGCGGTGGAGACAATGACTGCTCCGCCGATTTGTATTTCTAACATTGACTTCTAAGCAGAGGAGGTGAAAATGTGGCAAGAAAGAAAAAGGAAGATTTTGATGTCGTGACCGCTTCACAGACAGATGATGGTACTGTTGTGCTTACATCTGTAAACGAGCTTTCAGATGAAAGAATGGACAATGTTATCCGCCATGCTATCGCATCCTATGATCCTGAAAATAAGCAATATAGTACATACCTGAAAATTTCAGCCTCCTCTGAGACACTGACGGTTGACCGAATTGATGAGCTCGCGCGAGGGTTACAGTCGAGCCTGACGAATGTGCAGACGGTCAATGGAATCATCCGTAATTACATCAATAAAGATGACCTAATTGGCATTACTTATGATGCGATTGAGGCGAATGTTAATACGGAGTTCAAATGCAGTTTCGCACAGTTCCCTGAACAGCGTAATAAAACTAAACAGGTAAACTATGCCCGTGAAGTGATTGATGATTTCAATACACAAATCAATGTGCGAAGCCTGTTGCGTACTGCCATTCCGATGACTTACGCCGAGGGCACTTACATTACATATCTGCGCCAGAAAGATGAGAATTATATTGTAGACTACTACCCTCTTGGTATTGCTGAAATCAGTGATTATTTGTCAAATGGACAGCCTGTTGTGCTTATCAATATGTCTAAATTGAAGTCCGCTTTGAGCAAATCCATGCTGAAGGACAAGAAGAATAAGGCACTATTCTTTGAAAATCAGGAGACTGAGATTCAAAACAACTATCCAGATGAGGTGTATCAAGCGTTTAAGAATGGTGACACCTATGCAAAATTGGATGTTGACCATTGTGGTGTGATTCGTATTGGCAATATGGGGCAGAAATATGGTGTCTCTCCCCTATTCCGCGCCTTACGTCCTGCATTGATGCTTGAGACTTTTGATGCTTCAGACCGTGTAAATGCTAAGGCAAAGGCAAAGAAAATCATCTGGCAACAGCTTGATCCTGCATTGATGGGCCCAAATAACGATAAAAAGGGCTTCTCTGAACAGGTGACGGCACACGACAATTTGCTACGTGCATGGAAGCAAAATACCGTGCTTGTGACGACCGCTCCCTATGTTAAGGATATCAAGTATGTTGAACCAAAAGTTGAGATGACAAATATTGAGACTGTCAAACAGTATCGCAATCGAGAAATGGCTGCTTTGGGTATTAGTTTCTTGAATACCGATGGTCAACAGACTGTTTCAACTGCAAAGGTGTCTCTTGACCAGCTGATGAAAAATATCGGTAAGATTGCAGAACAGATTGAAGATGTATTAAAGCGATGGTATCGTATTCGCCTTGAAGATGCAGGTGTAGACCCGATGTACTGCCCTGATGTGAAGGTCTCTACTACCGAAATGATGGGTATGGAGATGAAGAAGGCGATTGCTCAGTTCCTGTTTACCACTTTGAACTGTTCTTACAAGACTGCTTACGAGTATATGGGGCTTCATGCTGAGGACGAACTACGCAAGCGTCAGGCTGAAACCGAGGAAGGTTATGACGATGTGTTTGTGGCTCGCCAGACATCTTATACATCGACCGGTAATTCCGGCGATGGTGGTGACAGTGATAAAAAGACAGGCCGTCCAAAGGGCGAGGAAACTGAAAAACAGATTTATGACCAGCAGAGAAATGAAGATAGTAAGTGAGGTGATAAACGATGAGTAAGGAGTATTTCTATAGTAGAAACATCTGTTGCTCTGAGATTACGGAGCATCCAGACCACTATCTTGCCAAGTTTGTCATCTGTGATTTCTCAGTAAATGGGAATCAGGTTGCTTTGAACCGTGAAACCATTGAAAGATGGATGAGTACACTGGTTGGCAACCCGCTTGTTGGTAAGTTGGTCGTAGCTCCAAAGGGTGAACTGGATTTTTCTGGTCACAATATGAAAGTCGTCACCAGAAAAGACGCTGACGGCAATGAATACAAGACTGCCGAATTTGACACTGATGCGTTCGGTAGCTTTCAATCGGTCGGTATCGAGAAAATTGACGATACCGACTTTATTGTTGCATCTTGTAAAATCTGGAAGCGATATCCAAAAGCTTGTGCGACGATTTTGCGCCGTATTGAGAGTGGCACATTGAATACAAGTTGGGAAATCGATGTGCTGAAAGCTCATAAGGGAATCGTGGGTGGCCGCATGGCAAAAATTATTGACGATGGCGTGTTTACTGCACATTGTCTGCTTGGTGCAAATGTTGAACCGGCATATAAGTGTTCTAAACTGCTTGAAGTCGCTGAAACCGATTTTGGTCTTGAGCTGGCAAATGCCTACATTGAGGACACAAAAGAGATTTCAAATATAGAATCTAATGAAAAGGAGGCAAAAAATTTGAAACTGAATAAGGACAAGGAGACTCAGACCGCACAGGTTGAGAATCCAACCGAGACTGAGCAGGCAGAGCAGACCGCTACTGAGTCTACCACAGAGCCCACCACTCCGGCAGAGCCTGATGTTCAGACTTCTGAGGAAGGCGGTGAAACCCCTCCCCCGACTGAGCCTGAAACCAGCACCGAGCCTGCTGGTGAGCCAGAGCCGGAGTCTACCACTGAGACTTCCAGTTTGACCGGTCGTGACCTGTATATGAAGCTTGAAGATGCAGTGTCAAAGATTAGCTCTGATTACTACATGACCGATATGTTCCCTGAAGATCACACTATCTGGTGCAAGAAGTGGGGCTACATGAACGAGCTGGATTACATTATGTTCCCTTATACTGTTGAGGGTGATGAAGTTTCTCTGGGTGAGCCGCAGAATATTACTCTGACTGTTTCTGTTTCTCAGGTCAACACCAAGATTGATGAGCTGAACAAGACTGTCGCAAGCCTGAATACAGAGTTGCAGTCTGCTAAGGATGAGATTGCGGAGCTGACTCCGTACAAGGAACAGGCGGAGAAGGCAGCTGCAGAAAAGGCGGAGGCCGAGCTTGCACAGAAAAAGGAAAATCTGCGCCAGTATGCTATTTCCAGCAAGATGATTACTGAGGCTGAACTGACCGGTGAGGGCGAGTTTGCAAGTATGATTGAGAATCTGGATGAGGCTGGTATCAATGGTGTGATTGCTTCTCGCTGTGTTGAAGCAGCGAAGAAGGCTCCTGCTGAAAAGAAGATTGAGACTTCTGAGGTACATAAGTCTGAGAGTATCAAGCTGAATTTGAATGAAACCAAGTATAACACCACTAACGCTAACAAGCGTGACGCATGGCGGGAATATTTGGGCAAGTAATAACATTTGAGAGAAAGGAAAAATATTATGATTCGTGAACTGATGGTGAACGGCGCGAAGAATATTCCCGCTAACTATGCCGCAAAGGTCGCTATGGTCACCGGTATGGGTGTTCAGGTTGACCACAAGGCTGGTCAGGTTAAGTTCCCTGATGCAGCTACCGCTGAGGGCATCGAGATGGTTGCCCATGAGTTTATCCCGGAGGGCATCTATGCAAGCCAGACTAATTTTGATGACTATGATAAGATGGTCACCGAGATTGAGGCAGGTGTGCTGGTGAAGCGCGTTCCTCTGTATGCTGGTGAGCTGTACGGCACAGACCAGTATAAGGCAGATGATGCACAGGATGCTAATGTCGGCAAGCTGCTGGAGGTCAACACTGACGGTAAATGGCAGGTTGCTACTACTGGTACTTCTCGTTTTGAGTTTGCTGGTGTGATGGACGACAACGGCCACAAGCTGATTATGATCAGTGTGCTGCCCGAGGCAAAGACTGTTGCTTGATTGAGAGAAAAAAACTTGAATACGATACGTGAAATTTAAGGCTATCGTCTTTTGGCGGTAGCTCTTTTATTTTGCGCGAAGAGAAAGGAAATGAATTATGGCACTGAATATTGAAGTGGCCGAGCTGATGAAGCAGCCCGGTCGTGTTTATAGTGTTGCTGAGAAGACTCAGTACAATAAGACCATGGATGCCGAGGACAAGGAAATTGCCGAGATTGTTGGCGCTCATGTCAATGAGCTGATTGATAAGGGTGACCCCAACAAGGAGATTGCTCAGTTTATCAATCGTACTGTGACTGATGAGCTGTACAATGCTCCCGACGAGTTGCTGGATGCAATGTTTGAGCGTGGAACTATCGGTGAGTTTGATGATTATCAGGCAGAACGTACAGTGAAGAACACGCTGAAGGCTTATGACGCAGCTAAGGGCGGCAATGTGCCGAAGTCTTATCTGCACTATGAGACCATCAAGCCCGTTTGGCGCAATAAGCAGATTGAAAGTGATCTGAGCTTCGTAGATGTTCGCCGAAACGGGTTCAAGAGTGTTGCTACTCTGACCACTTTCATGACTGAGGCTCTGAAGAATCAGATGTTCTACGATGTGTTCAGCATGGTTGATGATGCTATCACTGGTGGCGAGCAGAAGATTGATGTTCAGGGTAAGGAGCCCACCATGGAGGCCATGGATGCTCTAGCTCTGTATCTGAACGAACACGCAGATGGCGAGAACCCGTTCACTGTAAGCCTGATGAAGTATTGCGCAAAGATGCGTCGTATGACCGGTTACGCTCAGTATCTTTCTGACGCTGCAAAGGATGAGTTCAACCGTTATGGTCTGGTTAAGACTTATGATGGCGTTGCTATTACTGGCATCAGCTCTGCCAAGAAGCTGGGTGATGGTTCTATGCTTCTGCCCGATAAAAAGGTTTATGGACTGGCGGGACGCATCGGTCGCCTTGACATGAAGGGCGAGACTCATACCTACGAGGACTACGATAACAACAACGAAAAGATTCATCTGATGGTCAAGGACTTTACCTTTGGCTACAGCATCGATCACATCGAGCGCGTTGCTAAGATTGTCATGGCTCAGTGATAATTTCCTGATTTTTACAAAGGCAAACTTATGCGGGGGCTTCGTGGTCTCCGCATTTTATAGAAAAGGAGATAAATATGGGTTCCGTGATGGAGAAAAAGTTCATTGATGTTTTGAACTGTGATGATAACGTGGTTACCGTTTCGTCACTGAACAATAAGGGCTATACTTTTGAACCTGGAAATGTGAATGAGCCTTGTGTGATTCCCGTTCCGCCAGAAGAAATTCAGTATATGAATAGTGTTTGTAACGCTTTCAAGAATGGTGTTCTGCGATTCCGCCCTGAAGAGCAGGAAGAAATCTTTAATGCGCTTGGTATTAAAGGAGACAGTGTTCTGTTTATTGAGGATATTGATGATGCAATCATAAATCCTACTGTCGAGAACCTTCAGCGGATGATTGACATTAAGGATGGTGCTCAGTTTGAGCGTATTCGCGGCCGCTTCTATTATCTGACGAATGCCGGTGAAGACCTGTCTACCAAGGTCAAGCGCCTGATTGACGAGCGTTATAAGGAGCTTCGTGCTGGCAAGCGTAACAGTGAGCTGTCTGTTGTGCCTGCAGCCAAGTCTGCCCCTGCTGATGTTCAGGCAGAGCTTGAGGCCGCAAAGAGCCAGCTTGCTGAAATACAGAAGCAGATGCAGGCAGCACTGGCACAGATGCAGGCTATGATGGCTGGTGTACAGCCTGTGGCACAGGACACTCCTGTTGAGAAGACTACTAAGCGTAGCCGTAAGAAGGCTGATGGAGAAAAGGCGGAGGTCGTTCCCGCCGAGTAAGATTGGAGGGATAATGTGACCGCATTTTCACAGGTATACGACAAGTTCTACGAGCTGGTTGAAACTGATAGTAATTTCTTTCAGTATTTTGACCTAAACGAGAACGAGGTAAGAGATCTTGTACATGACCGTGCAAAGAGTTATTTGATGGAGTCACTTTCTGTGATTACCAGAAACATTGAACCGGAAGAGGATTTCAGTTTCGATGATTACGATTCAGAACTAGAAGAGTTTAATTCAGATCTCACATTCGATGAGATTGATATGTTAGCGCATTTGATGTTGGAGCAACATTTTAAGCGTGAGTTTGGAAAGTTGAAAGCATTTAGCGCACAAGACCTTCCTACGAGTTTACAGGTATTCTCCCCTGCCAATGAGCGCACGAGTATTCGTGCTCTTGTGAAAGATATTCACGAGGAGAATATGACGATGCTGGACAACTATATGGCAAAAGACCGCTCAACTCGTAAGCGTAAGACCATCGACTATGATACATACGCTTCCTACTCTGAGTAAGGAGGTGTACCAATGGACTTTTATACAAGGGCACGAGCTGTTGGCGGTGCCGCAAAAATGTCTAACAAAAAGGATGTCAAAATTGCTTTTGCAAAACGTGACTTCGCTGCACACTTCAAGGATAGTGTTGATTATGAGGATAATACTCTTGTGAATGGTTTACCTCAGAAGCTGGTTGTTAGTCGTAGTAATAGTATTGCTAAGGAAAAGAAAATCTAGGCTTATCCTGGCGATTCTTTGAATCTTGGTGATATTGTTGACTGTTACAACTGTAAATGGCTGGTAACTGAGATTGAACCAAACGATGAAATTTTTCTTCGTGGGAAAATGGAGCTGTGTAACCGCCAGATTCAATGGCAAAATCCGATTACTGGTGAGATAGTATCTCGTTGGGCAACACTGAGTAAGCCTTATTACGCAAATAATAAGGAACTTGTTGTGACTTCACTGAGTCAACGTGAGTATAAAGTGCAGATGCCTTTTGATGACGAGACTGCGCTGATTGACCTTGATAAGCGCTTTATGCTGGAAATTATCAATGGAGAGCCGAAAACATATGTTACGACTTCTGTTGACCAGAGCACAGAACGCTATGAGCTGCACGGTAAGACACAGGGATTTCTTGTGTTAAATATTCGGCAAGATCAGTATAACAGTAAGACGGACAATGCCGAGAAGATGATTTGTGATTATTTTGAGCCAAATAAGAGTGATGAGCCAGATGCGGATTCTCAGGTAACGGCCACTATTAAGTACGCAGGCAAGCCGGAAGTTCGTGTTGGTGGTTCTTGGAAGAAATTCACTCCGGTATTCACAAGTATTACGGGCGAAGAGGTTGCGGAAGTTGCAAAGTGGAGCTTTATTTGCCTTGATGAGTTTAAGAGTTTTGTTGAAACACAGGTTGCTACGGATGGTGTTTTCAAAATTCGTATTTTGAATAATAGCATCATGGATGGCGTAACTGTTAGAATTTCTCTGACAAATGCAGATGGTACGGCAAATACATCCATTGAATGTAAGGTGGTGAGCTTGCTGTGACAACGAGTGAATTGATTACGGACTACAAAAACAAATTAGCTTTAAAGTTGGTCAATACGGATGGGCTTGTTGAAGCGATGGGTAATGATGATATTGAAGAGCCAGATGAGGCAATTTATACATATATCTTCCCATACTTCCATATTCCCGACACGATTGAGGCAGCACACAGCTATATTTGTTTTAAGGTAAACATGACTGACCGCAGTAATGTTAATGACTGGTACGAGAACTTTACGCTTACTGTGTGGGTTATTGTGAATCAGGCGTTGATGAAGATGAAAGGTCATGGTGGAGCAACACGAGTTGACTATCTGAGCGGTCTAGTGGAGAAAGAATTACACGGCAGTACAATTTTTGGAATTAAGCAACTTAAAATCACATCCAATATCGAGGACAACATGGATTTACACCATCGTGTGCGAATTATGACGTTTAAGACGCAGGATCTGGATGACCTTGTGGGGTGTGGTTAATGGAGCTTAGAGAAATGTACGAGCCGAGCTTGATGCGTGGAAGAGACTTTAAAATCAACGACAAAATTACGATTCACATGCCGTCTGTCGGTGATATTATCGATTATGGTGAGCAAAAGTATTTTCAGTTGGTTTATTTGTTCTGCTCTACATCAAGCGACTATAAAGCACAACTTGACTCTGTTGGGGTTGATTGGCAAAAAATTTCGGACTTTGAAATGTTTCGGCAGCTCTTTATAGGCAACAAAAATCAAGATATGTCTATTTTGTTTGGCGATATGGATATTTCCGGGTTTGTAATGGCAAAAGATAACATAAGTGGTGAAATTGTGTTACACAACAGACTTACGGATACCCGTATTGACCATGTAGTGTATGAAACAATTTCTCAGTACCTATGTGCTGCGAATGGAATTGAAAAGCATTCCGAATTTGCCGCTGACGAACCGACAAGGATTGCAATGATAGAGGAAGCCAGAGATAATTTGGAGTATCAGAAAATAAAGCGTTATGAGCCACGACTTGCGGAGCTTGTTCTCTCAATGGCGTGCTCCTCCGGCTTTAAAGCGGATTACTTCAAGGCTATGGACTACCCTATGAGTGTGTTTATGAATCATGTAAGAAAGATTCAGCAAATAAAGAACTACGACAATACGATGCATGGCGTTTATGCTGGCACCGTGGAGTTTGGAAAGATTTCAAAATCACAACTGGATTGGACGAGCAAGGTTGACTGATTTACCTTGCTCTTTTTATTTTATCCAAATAAATTGAAAGGAAGAAAATTATGAGCGATTTTAATTTTAATGAGGTCGTTATTGACCGCGTTCATCGCATTCACGAGTATGACCTGAACGGCAAGCGCCTGTGGACCATGAATCAGGTTAAGGATTTCAAGCTGACTCTGGGTGGCGAGACCGTTTATGCTCAGGATGCACAGGGCGTTAACATCATGGCATTCGACAAGAGCAAGACTGCCGAGGCGGATTGGTCTAATGCTCTGATGCATCTGGGTGCTCTGGCAGAGCAGATGGGCTCCAAGAAGGAGGTTGCTTCTTCTACAGCAAAACAGGTCTTTACCACTGTTGAGTATCTGACTTCTGCCGACGGCCAGAAGCTGACTCTGACTCATACCCCCAAGGCTGCTGTTGCAAATGCCCCCTTTAAGTACATTGATCTGGTCGATGGTCAGGGTAATGCACTAAAGACCTTTGAGCTGGGTGAGACCGCCGAATCTCAGTTCTCTGTTTCTGGCACTGAGGTTACTCTGCCCACTGGTGCAAACCTGAAGGCTGGCGACCGCTTTGTTGTGAAGTATCAGTACGAGAGCGAGGAGGGCATTGCTATCAATGATAGCGCCAATAAGTTCTCTACCGAGGGCGAGTTCGTGATTGAGGCATTCTGCTACAATCCTTGCGACAAGGCAAATAAGAAGCTGATGCGTATCATCTTCCCGAATGCCAAGATGGACAATGCTATCGATATGACTTTCACTAATGAGCTGGCTCATCCGGTCAAGATTAGCGCTACTCAGGAATACTGCTCTGAAGACAAGCGCCTGTTCCGTATTGAGACTGCTGCTGCCTAATGGCAAATCTGAATTGGTGCCGTACTTGCGGAAAAGAATATCCGGTATGCCCGCATTGCGAGCAGGATGCGCGTCTTAACCCTTGGCGAATGATTTGTGACACTGAGCCACACTTTCTTGTGTGGACTGCTGTAAACCAGTATCGCCAGGGAATTATTTCAAAAGAGACTGCAAAGGCAGACTTGACTACTCTTTTGACACGCAAGTACAAGAATATTACGGAGTCCGAGGTGGAAAATTTCATCCCGGCTGTTCGTGACATTTTCCATGAAATCATAGATGAGCCTGCAAAGGCAGAGAATGAGTCATCTGGTGATGTAAAAGATGAAACGCCCGTGAAGCCGGTAGTTAAGAAAACATCAAATCGTAAGGGGCGGGCATAACCGCCCCTTTATTTTTCGTGGTGATTTTATGGAGAAAAAGAACAGAACGAAGTTTAATGTCAGTAAGAATCCAGCAGATAGAACATATGATGGCGTAGTTTATGATAGTAAGGCAGAAATGTTGTTTTATCGAGATATTGTATTGCCAAGGCTGGCAAGCGGCGAAATTGTAGAGTGTCGTAAGCAGGTCCCATTTCTTCTGCAAGAATCGTTCCGCCGGGTCGATAAGGACGGCAAGGACGTAGCGGTGCGGAAGATTGACTATGTGGCGGACTATGAAATTACATATCGAGATGGCAGCAAACAAGTGATTGATACGAAGGGATTCGCTGATAGTGTTGCTTTGATGAAGCGCAAGATGTTCTGGTTCAAGTATCCTGATGTAGATTACCGCTGGATCACATACTCCAAAATCGATGGAGGCTGGGTCGATTATGACGACCTAAAAAAAGCTCGGAAAGAGCGAAAGAAATTAAAGCAAGCACAGACGAAAGGGAGATAAAATGAAGGTTTTAAATTTTCAGGAGCGAATCGACTTCGTGAAAGAGGTCATTGAGATGTGTACTGTTCAGGACGATTATCAGCCTGCGCTGTTTGATGTGGCATTTCGGCTGACCTGTTTGAAGTATTTTGTTGGTTATAATTATCGCAATGAGCCGCAGACTGAGTGGCCGCGCATTGCTTATGAGTCTTTTAATCTGAAGATTGAAGCTGCAGGTTGCGATACCGCTGTGTTCTGGGATCAGTATGATTCTCTGGAGAAGGCAGTGCAGGAGCGTGCGCAGCGTTCTCATGATGAGTATCTGGCTCTGGCAATTTGCAACAAGCGCGATGCGTTTGCCGAGTTTATTGATTACCTGAAGGATTATCTGGATGAGGTAAAGAAGAGCCTTAGAGACTTTGATGTAAATCAGGCTTCTCAGGTTATGTCTGCCCTGCTGGACAATAAGCAGGAAATCTCTGCTGTGCTGGCAAAAGATAAAAAGGAATAAACACTTTTAGAGGTGGGTTGGAGGGAATTTTAATATGGCTACAAGAAGTAAACCGCTGAAGTTATGGGATGCTGAGAAGTTCAAGAACGTAAACCCAGTGTCTTTGAAATACTGGGATAGATATGAGACTGATATGGGCATCCGTGACCTCAGCCCGTCTACTGTTTACAATTATGAATCGGATTTCAAGCAGTGGATGATTTATGTTCTGGACAATCAGGGTAATGCTCCTGTGACGGAACTTGAGGAAGAGGATATCGAAGAATTTCTTTTCTATTGTAAGAAGCATGGAAATAACTCTGCTCGTATGAAGCGGCGCATGAGTACAATTTCTGCGCTGTATCGGTATCTTCGCAAGAAAAAAATCATCAAAGAGAATCCGATGGAGTTCATTGACCGACCGACCAAGGACGTGGCTGTCGTGAAGCAGACATACCTTACGCCGGATGAGGTTAAACTGATGCGAGAGAAGTTGAACGCTCTGGTTGAAACTGCGACCACCGTTCACATGAAGGATAATGCGATGACGCTGCGTCTGTACGCACTATTCTCGCTATCCACGATGGCTCGTGTCAATGCTGTGCGGAATACGCTCTGGAAGTCTATCGATTATGAAAACCGTATGGTACATGATGTTCTGGAGAAGGAAGGAAAAATTGTTGATCTGATGTTCAGCAAGGAAGTTTCTGAACTTTTGAAAGAGCTGAAGGAATATCGCACTGAGCATGATATTGAGGATGGCGGCTATGTGTTTGTTGGTACAAAAATCAATGGTACATGGATGCCGATTACTTCAAGCACTGCCGGTGACTGGTGTAAGAAGATTGGTGAGATGATTGATGAGCCTACGTTGCACCCGCATGACTTCCGGCATAGTGGTGCTACCCTGCTGAAGAATGCGGGTATGAGTCTGGAAGATGTCTCTTCCCTGCTTAACCATGCTGGTACGGATGTGACCAACAAGTATTACATCAAAAAGGATACGACAAAGATTCAGTCCGCAAAGGATCGGTTTGAGATTTGAGGTGGAGTGAATGGGAAGTCTTGCTTCTTCGTATACGAACTTTGATGATTTACTGGCCGGTGTGGTTAGCAGTGTTCAAGACATCCTTGAAGGTATTGCACCGGAAATTGAAACGAGACTGCAAACAAGCATTGTAGAAAATGTACACTCGAAAAGTGGGCGGTCTGACGGAATTGAAAGTAGAAGAAATATTGTAAGTAGTGTTACTACAGATAATAACGTGGTAACTATGACAGTAAAGGATATTGCAAGACCGCAGGCATCATGGTGTAAAACACCATTCCGAGAAGGAGATAATGCAGCCTTAGAAGGAACAATGTTTGCTAGTTGGATTGAGCATGGCTTGTGGATGGATATTGCAGAGTGGAATCGAATGGGGCGACCGAAGGAAAATAAACCAAAGCGTCCTGCACGTCCATTTATTTCAAAAGTCCAAGTTGAAGCGGCTATGATCGTAAAAACCGCATTACATGAATTGTAATCCCACAATTTATTTGGAAAATTTGAATGAGAGGAGGCTGGCTTGAAGAAGCTGGCCGCTTCTCTTTTTTATTTTGAAAGGAATTGTTGAAAATGGAAAAGAGAGGTGACCAACAGTATGGATGAAAAAGAAAATACTGGCACAGAGTCTTCTGCCGTAACAGCCATTAAGGTCAAGGTTGTTATTGACACAAATAAAAAAGAATTAGACCAGCAATTTAATTCTGTTAAGGAGCATTATAAAGAAAAACCAGTAAAAATTGCTTTTGGAGTAAATCAAAACGACACTATTCGTAATATAAATGATGCACTTGATAAGGTAGTCAAGAGCGGAAAGTTAAAAACTCCAAAGGTTACACTTGATGTTAAGATTGACCAGAGTAAAGTAACTGCACAGCTTAAAAAAGCTATGCAATCTGCGGCAAAGCAGACAGTTAAGGTTGATACCGGAAAGTCTGGTTCTGCAAAAACGCAAGATACTTCAAAAAGTGATATTTCTCGCCTTTTCAGTCTTGCAAATCGTCAAGCAAAGTTAAAAGCGGATGAAGCATCGTTAATTGCTAATGGAAATAAATCATCTGAGTTGAAAGCGGTACAGACTAGATTGAGCGCAATCAACGATGAGATGGATAAACTCAAGACAAAAACAAAAGATGTAATTACGGAATCTCAGAAGTTAAAGCTTTAGGATATCGAAAAAACCGGAAAATTCAATGCTGACAGGAATACTGCAAAAGGTGCTGATTCGGCTGCAAAAGAACTAAAAAAACAAAATCAAGAAATTGCAGATGATTTAAAAAAGACTCTCACATCTCAAGAATCCGAGTATGAAAAATATCAAAAAAAGATTCAGTCTCTTGAAAACTATTCTAAGAATAACTCCAACTATAAAAATGATAATATCAAAAAATATTTATATGGAGAAGATGGAACTGGAAAAACTTCTGGAAAGTTAAAAGAGTTGCGAGATCAGCTTGCTTCTATTGAGAACACTACACCAGGGAAAGCAATTCAAGACTTTGATAAAAAATGCAAGACTCTTGATACAACTATTGATTCTACAAGTCAACATTTAAAAGAACTTGGATTTGATTTTAGAGATATAAATCAAGCCAATGTTGATATGACGAAGTTTAAGAGTGTTTATGAACGTGCAACGAAGTTAGAAGACTCTATTGCAAATAAAAGTAAATATTCTTGGCTAATTGATAGTTTAAACGGAATAAAAGCTTCTGCTGCTGGCTGTGAAGGCGATGTTACTGATCTTAGTGCAAGACTATCAAACCTTGAGGTTGAGGCCAGCAGATGTGGGGCCACTACAGAAACTCTTGGTCAAAAACTGTCTCGTTTGTTTAAGGAGCACTTCCAGACCGCCATCGCTATGGCTGGCGTTGCAATGGTCAAACAAGGTCTGCGAGAGGTTTATAATAATGTCGTAGAGATAGACGACGCTATGGTAGAGCTACGCAAAGTAACAAAAGAAAGTGAAAATGCGTACTCGCAGTTCTCTGATCGTGCTGCAAAAACCGCTCGTGATTTGGGCGCATCAATTTCTGATTATGTTAGTGCAACAGCAGACTGGTCTCGTCTTGGATATAATATGCCGGACGCAGAGGAGCTTGCCCGTGTAAGCACTCTATTGAAAAATGTTGGCGATGGCATTGAAAGTGTTACAGATGCTTCGTCTTATATGATTTCCGTTTTGAAAGGTTTTGACCTTGCGGCAGAAGACGCTCAGAAGGTAGCTGATATTGTTAATGAGGTCGCAAATAATGAGCCTGCAAGCGCCGAGGATATCCTTGAAATATTGACTCGTAGTGGCGCAGCCCTCCATGAAGCCGGAAATGATCTTGACCAGGCAGTTGCTCTTGGTGTGGCTATGAACTCTGTTACCCAAAACGCGGAGTCCACCGGCCAAACATTAAAAACTGTCAGTATGTATTTAAGAGCTGCCAAGACGGATTTGACCGCGATGGGAGAATCTACAGACGGGTGCGCGAATTCTGTTTCCGAACTTCGTAGCGAATTAAAGAAGCTTACTGGCGTTGACATTATGGCAGACGCTGCCGGAACTCAATTTAAGAGTACATATGACATCTTGATGGAGATTTCTAAGGTCTGGGGCAAGCTGACTGATGTTGATCGTGCGAACGTTACGGAGCTTCTTGGCGGCAAGCGCAATGCGAACAGTGTTTCTGCCGTATTGTCCCAGTTCCAGATTGCGGAAAAATCAATGAAAGACGCTGCCAACAGTGCTGGTTCTGCCGCAAAAGAAAATGAAGTATATTTAACCAGTATTACTGGTAAGTTGAATCAGTTAGATGCTGCATTCCAACAGTTCAGTAAAGACTTACTTGATAGTTCTTTAATCAAGTTCTTTGTCGATTTCGCCACCGGAGCAGTAGACCTTGCTGATGGTGCAGTTAAAGCAGCTGGCGCATTACCCACTTTAACAGCCGCCATTTCTGGTGTGTTGTCCGTAATGCAGATGAGCGGAAAGCTCAAAAATGGTGCGGGTAAAGTTAATATGCCCTCTTATGTTTGTTGCGTTTGATAACATAGGATGCGGCACCATGTAAAAATAAAATAGCCCCTAGAGTGCTGGGAAACCCTAAGAGCCATATCGCCTATTATTATATTTATATAAGGTAGGAATCGAAAGATAGAAACAAGGATATGGATGCTATATGCTGAGATAAAAGCTCGGTTTTATCGTATTGTCAAAACATGGTAATAGTTGAGTGCTAAGTAGCGTTTATAATGGGCGGTCAGCAGCCGATCCACTCCCCTATTATATAATGTAGGAGAGTAGAAGGTTCATCGACTAAAAAGGGTCAGTGAGCAACCACTGGAAGGATAGTCAGTTCTGGACGAAAGTTCAGAAGTCCACCTCAGACGTAACCAGACGACTTAAAGAAGTAGGTGGAAACGAGGAGACGCGCTATTCTCTGGCGCGATATAAATAGGAGAAAATATTCAAAATTATAATTCGACATGATTCATATTGACAGCTAGTGCGCCGCAAGCTATAATGAAAATACAATCGTATAAACTCATTTTACGGAGGTATTTATCATGCCGAGACCTAAAGGAAGCAAAAACAAGGTTACCATGATTGCAGCGGCTCCTGTCGATTATGCCGCACTGATCGATGAAAAGCAGTCCGCAAAAGATTCGTTGAATGCAGAGGTTACTTCTATCGCGGCTAATATCGATTCTTTGAAGGCTGATCTGAAATCCAAGAAAGCTGAAATCAAAAAGTTGGATAAAGAGTTAGCTAAACTTGCTGAAAAGAAAGACGAAGCTGACAAAAAAGCCGCTGTCGAAGCTAACAAGAAGAAGGCCGAAGAACTCGTTGCCAATGCACTGGCCAGCGGTATGACTGCCGAAGAGATTGCCGAACTTCTAAAATAACTGCTGTGCAGTCATCATAATGAATTAAGCCCGACTTCCCTACTACTAGGAGGCCGGGTGTTTTAAATGTTCACGAAAAGTCCATTGCTATTGATTGTGTTTTAGCGTATACTATGAGTGAAAGAAGGAAGGTGTAAGCATGGTACTGCTAAATCAAGTATCTGACTGGTTTCTTAGTAAAGAATCAATGACGCACAAGAAGCTTCAGAAGCTTTGCTATTATGCACAGGCATGGTACTGTGCTCTTTACGACGATGGTCCTTTGTTTGAAAATGAAATTCAGGCATGGGTTCACGGTCCTGTAATTCCTGATCTTTACCATCGATATTCTTGTTATGGGTGGGAGCCTATTCCTAAAGTTGATTTTAACGAGGGTATTCTAAATGAACGTGTTTTGAACATTCTTGATTCCGTATATAGCACTTATGGACCATACGATGGCGATCAGCTTGAAGCTTCAACTCATTCTGAAACTCCGTGGCAGAATGCTCGCAAAGGTCTTGAGCCTTGGGAACCCGGTACGGAAGTAATCACTTATAAAGCAATGAGGGATTTTTACAAAGCACTCTATGAGCAAGGACAGGCAGACTAAATTCAAACTTCCCGTACCAAAATGCACGGAAGTAAAAACGGAAGTATTTCCACATAATGGAGCAAAAGCTGAACAAAATAGTTTAACTTTTTCTTTTGCTTGCTTTGATAGAAGTCATGATTTGTTTAATCTTGGTGGAGATGCAGAAGATAAAACAGTTGGCGGCGCATGGTTCCTTGATTTACTTGATTGTTTAAAAAGTGTCAGCAATAGAAAGATTCCAGAAATTAGAACTTCATTACATGATTTACATCCGATTGATTGGAGTAAAACAAATACTTCTGCTCCAGATGGTGATGAACAGCATGAGTATTGGCAATTTAGAATCAATAAGTCAAAGGGTCGAGTAATTGGATTTATCGTTAATGGAGTAGAACATTCTGTATTCTATGTTGTTTGGCTTGATCCACATCACAATCTTACTGACAGTGAAGGATATGGCGGAAAAGTTTGGTTTAAACGACCGGTTTCCGAAGCTGAAATAAGGCAATTAGAGCTTGATAGTATAAAGAAAAAGTATGCCGACTTACAAAAGGACTATAATCTTTTGTATGATACATTAAATCCAGAATAGGACGGGATTGTGGTTGCGAGGCGCTAGTGAACTCTAGTATGCCATTTCAGACAATTGACTGTGTAAACAGTTATTGGATGAGTAAACAATCAGTCGAACCCGTTTTTAAGAAATTTTGCTCCTTGTCCGTGTGACAGGGAGCTTTTATTATATCCAAATGCAAAAACACTCGAAAGCTACATGTTTCCGGGTGTTTTATTTGTTCCGTTTTAGTTAGTTGTTGCTTACCATTCGTACCCACAATTCTTACACTTGAACTGTTTGCCGGGCTTTCTAATCAGGTTCTTTGGACGGAGGTAAATTGCGTGAATATAAAAGATGACTGCCATGCATGGTCTGCTTTTGGCAGTGAGCCACTTACATTACCACCCATTTCTGACGTTCCAGAGGAAGTATCCATTGCGATTCACCGGGTTGAAGAACTAATAAATCGCAACGACGACTAATTACAGGTTCCTCACCTTCCGCTTTCATATATTCGTAAATATCGTTGTTTGTATTTTTGAGAAAACGAATCATGTCTTTTAATGACATTTTCTCTATTTCTTCATGAGATACATTACTGACTTTGCTGATATACTCTGGAACACCTATGCCTGCAAAAGCACATCCGTTTAAGATATGGTTTTGGATTGGTTCTTTGTCTATTGAGTATGTGATTATTTTAGGTTCGTCGTTCTCGTATCCAGCAACCATAAAAGCAATATCGTTTTTAATGGCATTTTGTGGGAGTGTTTTAAGTAAGATATAAAACTCTTGCGTAACGGAATAATCTTTGTCAAACACTTCAATTATTTTTTGAAGTATTTCACCAAGTTCTTTGCCGTTGTCAAGTTTTGTGTGTCCACAAAAGCCTATACAATGGTTGGATTTCGTGCGATATATTTTTTGAAAGCGATCAATAGAACGAACGAAGATAGGGTCTCCGCCATCAGGTTGAAGCCAATATTTCATAGCACGCCAATCGCCGGACACTACTATGCCATTCTGATTTGCGATAGCCATTACTAAGGACATATTAACGTCACATCCTTCACCATTCGTATCCACAGTTACGGCATTTAAACGTCTTCCCTGCCTTTTTGGACCAAATACCCCAGACCACTGCATCAACAACCTTACTGGTTCCGCTAATCTTTTCAATATCAGGTGAATGACATGTGGGACAGGTAGGAACGTATTTCGGATGTTCTTTCTCCTCCAATTCAGCTCTATATTGAGCGTCAAAGGCGTTGGCTTTATCTTGCATTTTTTTGAGCGAATCTTCGCTAAGTGTTGAAATGTCAACCTGCGGCAGATGCTCAAACTTCCAATTGATTTTCTTTTGCTGGCTCATACTATTCCACTTAGGCGATAATATGACATCTCTAAAGCAAAATGCGCACAGCATTTGATTTTGGGGATAATACTTGTCACATAACGGGCAGTAGCGTACATATTTATCCATATCTATTCTCCTCAAAAATGATATTATCTTTCATGAACGTTTTTGACGTTGATGACAATAATCATATTACTGGCCTAATAACAAAAATACGAAATCTTTACAGGGAATTTTTATCGCTAGATGTAGCAGAGCGTGGAGCTGGGACTTCTTTTCTTGATTTTATCAAATATTCAATAAGAAGTAAAGCCTCAACTGACGGTTTGACTCTCTCGATGAGGGCAGCAACATTCGCTGCAAAAGCACTAAATCTCGCTTTGTCGATGGCTGTTGGTGCGTTAATTGGAATGGCAATAAACGGAGTCGTTTCCGCCATAGCTGATTACGCACAGCGAATCGATACTGCGGCCACGAAGACAAAAGAAGAAGCTGATGCAGCTAACAATGCCACTTCCTCTTTGAAGGATTTAGTCGATGCCTACGAAGAACTTGGTGATAAGTCTGGTTGGAGTACGGAAGATTTCGATCAAGCAAAAGACACCCAAGAGGAGCTTTTAGCTCTCGCTAAAGAGCAGGGAACTCTTGATGAAAACAAAGTGAACCAGCTAGACCTTCAAAATGGCAAATACGAAGAGCAACTTGGTTTGCTAAAAGACATTACAGAGGAACAGCTCAAAGCATCCGAATCTAAATTGATTCAGTCTAAAGATGCTCAGGGTAACAAGCTTGTTAAGACCGCCAAGGATAATAATCGTTCCCATTTCTTCAGTTCTATTTCTGCAAATGCTAACCTTGGCATTATGAATGAGTTAAAGGATGCTGGAATTGATGTTTTCAACAAGAGTGGCAATTTCGGCGTAAAGGATTTGAACGACCCAGATTCTATTGCAAAGTATTATTCCGAACTTGGAAAGGCTTTGGATTACATTGTTCAGAATACGACTGAAGCACAACGAGCCGCAGGTGGTGCTTACCATACTGTTTATCAGTATTTAATGGATGAGCAAGCCGCGCTTCAGGATGATGCAGATGCTTACAATGATTCTACTGATGCTGTCAATGAGAATGTAAATGCTCGTAGAAAACTCCAAGCTATTGATTTTTGGAGCGACGGCAAAAGCAATGGTATGGACGTAAGCTATAGTTTCGATAAGGTCAATTCTGCAATCGAAACTCTAAAAAATACCATTGATGACTTTGATGCAAGCAAACTAAACGATCTCTTATGGGGCACGAATGAAGGCTTGACTGACGAACAGGCGCAAGCCTTGGCGGCACTTCGTAAAGCATTGACCGACATGGATTTCTCTGCAGATACAGATGGCGTGAACGCCTTTATTCAGGCTCTCGTACAGGTTGGGATTGTAGCGCAATCTTCTGCTGGTCAGGTTGACGAGCTTGCTGCTGGCGCACAGAAGATGGAAGATATTTCTTCCAAAATGGATGAAATCCAGTCTGCGTATAAAGCTTCTACCAGTGCAATGGAAGAATACAATCAGTATGGCTACATGAGTCTCGATTCTCTTCAGTCTTTACTGACGATGAACACCGAGTATTTGAATTGCCTTGAGCTTGTTAATGGTAAGCTCCAGATAAATAAACAGAGCTATGCCGAATTGCTTGCCGCTGAATATGCAGAAGCTGCCGCAACAATTCTTTCTAATGCACAACATGAGGTTGCAAATCTTACTGCCGATGACACGGCTGAAAGCACTGATGATTTAAAAGAGAAAACAGAGGCTGAAAAGACTGCTCTGGAAAATCTTCTTCCTGCCTTGAAAAATGCTACTGCGGCCACCGCAACATATAGTGCTGCTCAAGAGTTTGCAAATGAAGTCGAAAAAGCTGGCGAACGTGGTGTCGATCCTGCAAAGCTAGAGGAAATCACGAATCGCACAAATACTCAGCTTTCTTTGCTGTACACCAATATGAATGCCGCTTTAAAGGGTGGGCGAGCATTAACAAATCAGTTGAATGGGTTCCCGACAAATAAGGCCAGCAAGAACAACAAGTCTACTGCGAAGTCTGTAACTGATATTGCTTCTGCTTTTGATACCTTAACAAAGGCCATGAAAGAATATAACCAATATGGTTATATCTGTGCTGATACAATGAAGTCACTGATTGGTGTCGATGACAAGTTTACTGCTTGTTTGACGGAGCAAAACGGAAAACTTGAACTTAATACAGCCAAATTCCGCACATTTATTAAGGCACAACTCAAGGAAGCAAATGCGGCTAATGATGGTGGCAAGTCTGCTGGCGAGATGAAGAAGATTCTCGACTGGTTGAATTCTAGTGTTGATTCTGAAACCATCTCTTTTGAGCAGTTGACTGACGCTATCAAAGGCTATGGCACCGCGATGGATGAAGCCAAGAAAAAGACGGACGCTATAAAATCCGCATTTTCCAGTCTTTCTGATATCGGTAAGAATAAGATTGAGAATCCTTTTGGCGCTCTTGATGCAGATGGTGTTGACAAACAGTATCAGGCAATTCGTGATCTGTATGATAACACTGATTTGTTTACGGATGAACGGTTTGCTGGAGCGTTAAATCCCGAAACTGGATTGGTTGATTATAACAGCGATGCCTTTAAGCAGATGTTCCTCGAAAAGCTTGATGGTATGGCTACTGCTTGTGAACAAACTGGCGGTAAAGCTGGAAAATATCTTGCCCAAGGTTTTAGAGACGCCGAGGATAAGATTAAGAACAATGTTATCAGTATTGAGGAATATATCAACGGCATAGGTTCTACTTTGGAAAACATCAATAATCGGATGGACAACTTCCAAAGTGCATTCAATGACCTGTCCGATATTGTGGACGAATATAACGCCTATGGTGATTTAAGTCAAGATTCAATCCAGAAGTTAATGGGGCTTGACGTAAAGTACACAGCTTGCCTTGAGCTTCAGGGTGATAAGCTTGTGTTCAATAAAGAGGCGTTCCGTGCGCTTTATGTTGCACAGCTACAAAAACTCGCCGCCGATTATGAAGGCACTGATATTGGCAAGCGCTATGCTGAAATCCTTCAAAAGGTTGCCGATGGCACTTGGGATGTCACTGACCACATGAAAGGCATGGGCACTGAGGCTCAAAACCTTCAAACTATCTTCTCCAATCTAAAAGACCTTTTCTCTTCCCTGCTTGATGTTTTCAATAAGTTCAACGATAACAATTCCAACGACCTCAAGATTTATGGCGATGCCATGACCGAGGAGATTGATAAACGAATCGAAGCTCTTCAGGACGCAAACGACGAGCAAGAAAAAGCTATCGAACTAGCAAAATTGCAAGCCGAGCTTGAAAAGGCCGAGACTCAGAAAACCGTCCGTGTCTACACCTCTAATGGTTATGAGTGGCAGGCTGATGAAACTGCCATTAAAGAGGCTCGTGACAATCTCAACTCTAAACAGCGTGAGAACGCTTTGAATGACGAGATTGATAAACTGAACAAGCTGAAGGATAAGTACGCTGAACTGATTAACCTGATTGGTTCTAGCTACGAAGACTATCAGAAGAAACAGGAATATGCCGCGAAGATTCAGGGCATGACATTTGACCAGATGACCGCCGGACTTGATGGCTTCGAGTCTACCGTTATCGCCAACATGAAAGCGATTCAGGGCGCAACTAATGTCAACAATGTCGTCACCAATCTGACCAATTTGGTTAATACTCTGGTTAAACTGAACGACGTTCTAAATGGTTTAAGTACTGGGACTACTCAGAGTGGTGGTATTACCGGCCTGTTCAATCGACTGCAGCGTGCCATTGGTACGTTCTCCGACAAGAGTTCCGGTAAGGGATTCTTTGGTCGCCTCTTGGATGCAGGAAAGAGTATCCTTGGAATCGGCGATGGCAGTGCCAGTAGTAAACTTACAACCGATATTGCTCCAGTCATAAAGTCTGGTGTCGGTGATGGCATCACTACTGGACTGGATGCCGCAAAACCGTCTATAGCTAAATCTGCGCAGGGGCTCTTCTCCGGCAATGGCGGATTGAAGTCTATCTTCCAGAAAGGGTTCGGTGGAGTCGCATCTATTGCCAAAAAAGCGGTTGGCGGACTTGTCTCAATTTTCGGTGACATCGGTACTACATTGGGTGGAACCAAGCTGTTCTCTGGTATTACTGGTATTTTCAAGGGAATCGGTAAGACTGTCAGCACCGTTATTGGCACTACAGGTGGTACGGGTGTTGCCGGAACTATTGCGGCTGCGGTCAGTCATATTCCTGTCATCGGCAAGATCTTGCTTGGTGGTACTCTTGCTGTCGGCGCGATCGGTGGCGGAAGCCTCACTACTGGCATTAAGAGAATCGGCGCAGGTATTACTAATGTAGTAAAGGGCATCGGCTCTACTATCAGCAAGGCGGTAAAGGGTGTTGGTAGCTTTATCAGCAAACTTATGCCGTGGAACTGGGGTAAGAGTTCAAGCGATAGCGGCTCTAAAAAGAAGGGCATCGGTTCTTGGAAAATTTGGCCTTGGAACTGGGGCCGTGCTAAGGGTGACAAGCATATCGACCAAGCAGCTCCGTACAATGTTGACGAAGAGGGCGAAGAGATAATTGTTCGTAATCCCGCAAAGGGTCGAATGACTTATCTCGAAAAGGGCGATGGCGTTATTCCGGCTGACACTACAGAGAACCTGATGGAAATCGGCAAAGATCCAAAGAAATGGTTATCTGATGCCATGAAAGAATCCAGCAATTCGGTCGGTTCTCTGCCTATTGACGACCTGAAGAATGCCAAAACCAAGGGTGACCTGATATCTATTACGAAGAGTCTGGCAAACAACCAGATGAAGCGTCTGCGTGATAAGTTTGATACAGTGTGGAAGCGGCTTGGCAAAAATGCCGGACTGTCTGAAGAGCAGATTGACACCATCGGTAGTACCATCTTTGACCGGATGGGCAGCATGATTTCTAATTCGATGGATTCTGCCCTTGGCAATAAGAATCTAACCGACGACCAAATCAAAACTATTTGTGCTGAAATGTTCCAGCGCATGGGTAGCGTGTATAAGAATGGATGGGACAACCTCTATTCCCTGTCTCCCGACATGTCTACGGACGCTTCTACTGCAATCAATAAGCTGTTTGAGACCATTTTTGCTGATTACAATGCAGATACGTCAAATATTAGCGATGTTATATCTGGTTGGCTACCAAAAGTTGAAAACACCATGAATACCACTCCGGCTCCTGGTTTGTCTGGCGGTGGTGGCTACTATGGCAATTCAATGGATGCCAATGTTGGACCTTCTGCATCGTTTAGCTTTAGCAAGGTCAAGAAAACTATCCAAGGGCTCTTCGAGAAGTTCTCCAACAGCAAGCTTGGTACATGGCTGAATAAGCACTCTCTTGGTTCTACTGTGGACAAGCTGACAAAATACAATGAATCCAATGACCCGAACATGGTTCAAAAGGCATTGCATCTACTCACTCATCCGACAGAACTGATTGCTTCGGCAGTTGAAAGTGCAGTCAAGACAGGCAAAAAAGTCACTTGGGCAGTCACTCATCCGAAAGAGGCCGCTCAGGAGATTGCTTCTGTCGCAAAGGATGCATACACCAAGGGCAAAGAGGTCGCGTCCAATGTAAAGGACGCAGTAACTCACCCGAAAGAGACTGCTGAAAAAATTGTTGATAAAGTGAAAGAGACTTACAACAATATCAAAGAGGCCGTCTCTGAGAAGACTAATTCGGCAAAGAATTGGGTCAAAGACAAAGTCGATAAAATCACAGGCAAGAAAGCTACCGGTTCTCGCAGCATTAACAAGTCTGGTACTTACAATGTTGATGAGAAAGGCCAGGAACTTATCGTCCGCCAGCCTGAAGCTGGGCGCTATACCTATCTTGAGACTGGTGACGGCGTTGTCCCTGCTGATATTACATCTAAGCTCTTTGATCTGGGTGGTAATCCTGATGCATGGTTCCAGAAGCAGCTCGCAAAGAATGGCGGTCTTACCGCAAATGTTCAGAATCGCAGTCAGGCTCCGTCTATCAGCATTGGCGACATTTATGTTCAGAAGCCGATTGGAGACGTTGATGGTCTGGCTCGTGAAATCGTTCAGGGTCTGCCTAATGCGATTTATCAGGAATGTAGTAAACGATAAGGAGGTGCGTTAAGTGACTGATTCAAGAAAAGCTGTCAGTGAACTCGCGAAGATGATTTGCGATACTGCCAGACGTGTTGTTGAGGATGCTTCGTTTGACAAGACCTTCTTTGGTGTTGTAACAGGAACCAGCAACGGAAAATACATCGTAACTTCTGCTGGACAGGAATACACGATTAAATCCAGTCAGTTCTTCAAGGTTGGAGAACGGGTTGCGGTGACTGCTGCTCAAAGCAACTACAATACGCTGATTCTTCATAAACTCTAAGCCGCGCAAAATGCAGGTAGTTCCGCCAATGACGGATAACCCTACAAGTGCGGCTTTTAATTTTAGGAGGTGATTCTACCTTGGCGAAACCTATACTGTCCCCCATTTCTGTTTTTGATGCAAACGAAGGGACTACCGCATATTTTAAGGTGGCAACCACCTATGACGGTACATTATATAATAATGCTCAAAAAGCATACGATCAGGCCATTGAGAAGCAGAAGACTACTATCGCTGCTATTAAAAGCCGTGGTGTCGAGACCTATGGGAATATTGACAATCTCAATCGTGCTCGAATTGTATGGACAGCTGAAAATATTGCAAAGTATCAGACCTTTGTGAATGAGATGAATGCGAACGAAACCATCATTTCTGAGGGCAACTATTCTACCGTTCTCGAGTGTGATGATAAAATGGGCAGTCTACAGGTGGCGTACACTCCTCTGTTCCAGACGGACAATGGTGAACTCGTTCCGCTCACTCAATCTGAGATTTCAAAATATTTATCTGATGTCAAAACGAAAGCAACTGCTATGACCAATGGCCTTGTGGCTGCAAACATCTTGTCCGTTGATGCGGAAGGAATTTCGGAGACGGTTGGTGGAAGCGCCATCACTGTCAAAAAGATGATTGCTGCGGCTGAAGGAGATACTTTTGATGGTGCTCCTTTGTCTGCCTGTGATGTCAGTGCTATCGCTGGTTGGAGTGAGGCCGAACTAAAGAAAACTTATGGTAAAACAAGCACATTTGTCGGCTGGGCCATGCATGATGTTCAGGGAAAGATTTGGAATGATAAAGACAATGTAGCAGAGAAGACTGCCGCGCTGGAAAAGGCAACGACCACGTATTGCTATGAAGTGTATGACAGCATGACCAACAAGTTGCTCGGAAGTGTTACAAACGCTGTGACTGGTTTCACTGCTAATCTTGGTTATGGTTATAGAATTACTTCGTCAGATTGGCTCGACAATCAGTCTCGCAACTATACTATTCGCGTCAAGGTCAGACTTTCTGGTGAAGACGAATATGGTGATTTCAGTGACCCTATTCCTCTTTGGTGCAAAGAAAAACCAATATTGAGCTTCGACGGGCTTTCTTCTAATACGGAAAATATTATCCCTACTTCCTCAATTTTGTTTCTGTTATCGTATCAGTATGTAACTGTACAGGGTGAAACATTAAGTACCTACCAGTATCATCTATACGATGAAAGTAAGAATCTGATTAAAGAATCTGCAGTATTCTATGGAGCTGTAGGAGCGTCTTTTACAGTGAACGGTTTGGATAATCGGACTGTGTTTTATATTCGCGGAACCGGCACAACTCGCAATGGTTATTCTTTGGATACTGGCTTTATTCAGTTCGAAACAAAATATTATGCGAGCGCAGAAGGAGGCACTTTTTTACAGTGTAAGAATAAATTAAGTGACGGATATGTTGCTATTTCAAGCCATCTTGCTGATATTTCTGGAATAACAAAAGACCAGATTTCTTATGTAACATCATCTGGTGGTTATGCTGTGGATTTGACTCATGGTGAAAAAGTCACGTTTGATATTCCGTATCAAATGGAGTTCTATAATGTCAAAGACTATGCGATGGCATTCAAGGTTCGTCCTGTTGTTCGAAAAAATATCGTAGAATTCTCGTTCGATCAGGATGGAATGATATATAGAGGCGTTATTTCCACTAATATTCGAGCTTTTTCTAAACTTCCTTACGAAAGCTATCTTCCCGCCAATCAGTCCGAATATTTTTATGCTATGCTAAAGATTATTCGTGAGGATGGCGGTTTTGCATATTCAGACGTTTATTTTATTGACAGCAACTACATGAAACGAACCAGTATGGACGTACTGATTTGTCTACAGCATAAAGATAATGCTTATGATATTACGATTAGGGAGGTGGAAGAATGAACTTTCTGGGATATGATTTGTTCGGAACTGGCTCTGACGCCTCCCCTTGTGCTGGGAATCCTTCTCTGGCGGGGTTTGTGATTCAAAATGGTATTTACGACGGTGTCTATCTTTCAGGATCTCCTGACGAGTTCTCTACTTTTTATGATTCAGGTATGAAATGGACAGAAGACACTTTGCTTTTTGCCGATTTTAATCAAAAAACTCTTGGTGGCTCCAACTTTGAATATGGCTCGGATTTGCACGAAATCAAGTTGAAGCGCCGCGAAATCGGGGCAGATCAAAAACCGTGGGTCTTGCTTTATGAGCAGCTTGCTGGACATGGAAATATCAATTTTGTTTACAACGATTATTTTGCACGTGGGCGAGAAACGGAGTACGAGTACGCTTTAGTCCCCGTTCTTAGTGACGGAACAGAGCTTCCATATATTAAGACAACTGTTCAAAGTAAATTTTATGGAGCTATCATTACAGATGGAACTGTAAGTTATCATATTTTGCTCGACCCTTCAATCACTGAAACCGATCGAAATCGTCAATCATCTGTTGTGACAACTTTAAATCGTAAATATCCATTTGTATTTTTCGGAGGCAAATCAAACTACACTTCAGGCTCTTTTTCTGGTACAGCCATTCGGTATCTAAAAAATGATACTTTCGATGTGGCGCACAGTCATTGGTATCGTGAAGATATGATTGATTGGCTCACGAATGGCGGTACTAAGATTTTGAAAATTGAAGATGGCCGCATCTGGATGGTTGCTATTGATGGCAACGTCAAATCTTCGAATTCTGAACATCCTGACAAGGTTACTTTAAGCTTTGACTTTACGGAGGTTGGAAGCGTTAACGATGACAACGATATGCTGAACAATGGTTTTGTGAACGTGATGACAGGCAGAACCGGAGAAGAAACCTACAATATCACGAACAATTTCTACTATGTCGATTCAGACAACACGGATACTACCATTTCCGAAGGCAAAACATATACTGCCACTCTTTCTCCTGTTGAAGACTACGAAATCAGTGGCGTTGTTGTTTTTATGGGCGGCTTAAACGTCACAAACACGACTTATATTAAGCGTGTTGATGAATCCACCGGTAAAGTAAGTCACGAAATCAATATTCCTTCTGTTTATGGCAATGTCACAATTATCGCATCTGCAACCCGAGTTCGCATTATTGCTCAAAGCTTTAGTCTAACTGAGAGCAAATTTACGCTCAGTGTTGGCAACAATCACAAGTTAGAGTATACAACTTATCCATCAGGTGCTTCTCAGAATGTTGTCATATGGAAGAGCGCGGATACGAAAATTGCGACTGTCACTGATAAAGGCGTGGTTGAAGGAGTTTCCCCGGGGTCTACAACAATTACTGCGACTATGGACAATCTGATTGCCACATGTTCTGTAGTTGTTACGACATCATAACGATAGATGGAGGTGTGCCATGAAAAACTATACTCCTTCACAAGCAGAGCTCGCATTGCTTAAAACACGTGTTAAACATCTCTATTGTAAGATAGAATTACTGGATACTGATATGAATCTTCTAAATTCACTTGAAGGTTTGACTGTTGATGGTTCTATCTCTATCGATTCGGACGCAGATATTCGACGGACCTTTTCTGCTTCTATATATCTGGAGGGAAATAAAGACATTTCTTCTATGCTCGGAGATGAATAGGCCAATAAATATGTAAGGCTTTATATCGGTATGGAGTCAGTTAACAGTAAATTGTACTGGTATTCTCAAGGAGTATACGCTTTCAATCAGAACGGTTTCAAATACAGCAGCACTGAACATATCCTTAGTATTTCATGCGTAGACCTAGTCGCAAAGCTCGATGGAACGCTTGGCGGTACTTTAACAGGTCAGAAAACAAAAATACCTGTTGGTTCAGACATTGGTAACGCGATCGCAAAAACATTTCGCTTGAGTGGTATGGAGGATTGCGTCGTTGGATATTGGAACCGGAGTGTCCCGTATGACCTTGAATATGATACTGGCGCGACCATCTGGCAGATACTTACTGAACTGCGTGATTTGCATTATCCATTTGAGATGTATTTTGACGGGACTACATTTATCTGCTCTGAGATTCCTACCGGATATGATGCCTTGACAATTATGAGCGCTGCCGATTTTGAAGATCTCGTCATTTCCGAAGACTGTACATACGATTATTCCCAGATTCGTAATTGTGTCGAGCTGTGGGGAGCGTCAGTTGAATACGATGCTTTTTCTGCGAAAGACAAAACAACTTTTTCTGTTAGTGGCGATACGACTACAGTTACTGCAAACGCAACTTTTACATCTATTGAGGACTCCCCTTCTGAATTGACGGTCGCTTTTACCACCCCCACAACTGGCTTCAAGAAGAACGTAAAAATTCTTGTCTCACTCCTTTTAACTGTGCAGGCTGCTGATTCAAACGGAAATCTCACAACGTCTACTAAATCATTGAGTTACGGAACATACGATTTGTATGCTCGTAATGTTGACGATCAAGGAAACGATGTCTTGATTGATGGGACAACCATTCCTGAAGATACTGTGATTGTCGTTAAATATGATTCTAATACTAAGCACTTTTATTATCAGGGGGAACAACAAATCCACGTTATGGTCAAGCTTGTTGATAAGGAACCCACTGATGAAGAGAAGGAAAAGGATAAAGAAGCTGAAAATTGCAAGTACATTCGATATGTTTGCTTGTCAAACGCAGCGGATGTTGATTGGATAAATAGTTCTCGGTTTACTATTGAAAAGCTTGGGCGGCGCAATGAGATTTTGAGTGGAGAAGATTACGAAAATTATACGACTAATGAATCTGCCATGAACTGTGCTGAGTACAAACACTGGACTCTTAGTCGTTTGACTGATAACGTAACTGTAGAATGTGTACTGATTCCATGGTTAGATGTTAATCAAAAAATTTCGTATACTCCCAAATATATCAATACCGGAAATCAGCCCGTCGATTTTTTAATTAAGAAAATAGATATTTCGCTGGGAGATGGTACTATGACGATTACTATGAGCCGTTATTGGCCCTATTATCCTTATATTGTCAAAAACAAATATTGATTGGAGGGAAAATTTTGAGTGATTGGATTTTAAACGAAGACGGGAAATATGCCGACCTTGAGTACACAAACTTTCCAGCAAGCTGTGATAATTGGACGAACTCTGAGGATATTTCTTCCAGTTTGATCGGCGCGGCAAATCAGTATCGTGCTGCGATGGAAAATGGCAATTACACTAACGCACAAGCTGTACTGAATTCAAATCCTCGTCTCAGGAATGCATTGATCAATGCCGATACTATCAATCGTTTGAAGCATTCTATTATGGCTGTAGAGCGAATGTTCACAAGTACGATAGAGTCGTATATCAAAAGATTTACAGATGCCGCTCAGAACAGCGCAAATAAAGCCAAAGAATCAGAGGTCGCGGCTAAAGCGAGCAGTGACATTGCCAGTCAGAAGCGCGATGAAAGTCTGCAGATTGTAGAAGACTTAAAAACACTGAAAGGGACTTTGCCCACTGACTTTACAGATTATGCTGATGATATTGCTGACGCCAGAAATTATATTGATGAAACAATTCAAACTCACAATACAGACGAACATTCTCATGCAGATATTCGTGCTTCTGTTGAAAAGTTAAGAACAACTACCGAGAGTCATAAACATGACGCTGCCGACATTCAGTCTGGTATTATTCCGATTGAACGTGGCGGTACGGGTGGCGACACAGCAATCAAAGCTTGTATCAGTCTTGGAGCCCTTCCTCTTTCTGGCGGTATTATGAATGGTACGTTGTTTTTCGGCTCTACTAATTATTACGTCAACAACTCCGGTGTGGCTGTTTTTAGCAAAGCATACGGCGCTGTTTATAATGACTATGCGGAGCTGTTCCCGCGTGGTGGTACGACTCAGCCGGGCGATATTATTGCTCTTGACACAGATAGTCAGACGGAGCGGTATGTCCGAGCTGACGACACTTCTAAACGAGTGGTTGGTGTTCACACGGATGAATACGCAATGCTCATTGGTGGAGATTTACCGAGCAATGGTTCCTCCCTGGACGACTATAATATCGATAAATATATTCCGGTATCTCTCGCTGGCCGTGTGCGCGTGCGAGTGATTGGTAAGGTCAAAACCGGTGATCTGATTGTTCCTTCTAAGGTTCCCGGGATTGGTCGTGCTGTTGAGGTCGGGGAGGTTGTCTCACCGGATATTGTTGTTGGTTACGCAGTAGAGGGCGATGATTTATTCTGTGAGCGTCGCATTCGTGTGCGAGTAAAGGGGTGATTTTATGGCTGAACAGGGTGGACTGATTAGTCCAGAAGACTTTACTTCGTTAAAAAAGCTCATCAACACTGAGATTACTCGTCGTTCTAACGCGAATAGCTCAGGTTCTATTTCTACATACAAGGGAACATCGTGGCAGTTTTCTGAAACTCCGGCGAATGGAAAATTTATCACATACGAGCATATTCAGAAAATCACGACTCCATTGAATGCTATCGCTGGAAACACCCCAACTCCTGACAAAGAATCTTTGGTTTATGCACAAACGCTGAAAGATTGCCTTGTTAAAATCAATGATTTATCGTCTAAGAGTTTAACTGGATCTTCCAGTGGTTGCCGTTCTAGTTGCACAGGATTGTGTTCTTCCGCTTGTTATTCTGGGTGTTCAGGTTGTAGTGGAGGTTGCTCCGGAACTTGCAAAGGAAGCTGTGACACAGGTTGCAGTGGCGGTTGTGACGGATGCTCCGGAAGTTGTGATGGAAGCTGTACCGGAAGCTGTACTGCCAGTTGCACTGGCAGTTGCGAGGGTTGTTCTGGCAGTTGTCGGGGGTGGTGTAAAGGAAGTTGTGGAGTTAAGTCCAATTAAGGAGGGAGAAAATGGGAAGAGATAAAACTGTTTTTATAAAATGCCCCTCTACGGATTCCGAATATAGAAAGAATCTCGTGCTTTTTGATTTTCTTCAAATGATGCCGATTCCAGAAGGCGGGTTCTCTGCCCCCTATGAGTCAAATCCTCAAAAATTCACCTTCCAATTTTGGATTGGATATTTGTCTTGTCTTCAGAACCCAAGTCTAGAGGAATATTCATTTCCTCGGTGGCTGAATTATGTAAGGTCTATTGTTGACCTTATATCAAAAAGTTGCAATCATTCTCTGACTACCTCTGAGAAGATTTTGTACTCTTACGCTATTGCCATCCGTGTATATCCTAATGCACAAAAATATATTGCTAATACTAATATAATCTCTGATAACAAGTTAAAAAGAATTCTTAATGTGCCGCTTAAAAGTGACGAACAAAAGTGGGCTATGTATATCGTGGCAAACACGGTTTTGGCTTCGCTTGAACTTGAAGAAAATTTTCGAGTACATTATTTTATTGAATTTATGGGTAAGATGCGAGACCTCGAAAATGAATTTCCAGAGCTTGAAAAAAAGTTTGATAATTATCGCATAGGAAAGGGGTTATATGAAGAAGACCATTAAATTAAACGAGAAAGATTCCATGCTGATAGAACGACTGTTTTATACAAACAAGAGTTATGAGTCTCTGCTCTCGGTCATTTCAAGAGAATATTTTGAGGAGAATTCTAGTGATTACCGAGAGATGATTGAACATTACCGTTCGCTTTATCAAAAAGCAAATATCGAGTTTACATATGCAAAAAATACATTGTTTGAAAATTTGCTTGGATTTATTCCTTCTTGTTACGAATTTGATTTTTATAAGCAGGAGGTGGTGTGTGAATGGTAAGCAGTTTTACCCCCACAGACGACTATGCCGAACGCATTCGTAAACTCTTTCCTTCTACTAACGGATATAACGAGCAAACCGCCCGCAATGTGACATTCCAGGTGACAGGAAGCTGCAATTTGAGATGCTCTTATTGTTACGAGCATTGTAAAAGTTGTTCCGTAATGACACTTGATACAGGAAAGAAAATTATTGATTACCTACTCGATTTATATGAGCGCAACGAAGGAGATTTTATTACCCATCGAACTAAAGCTCTTGTTTTAGATTTTATCGGTGGTGAACCACTACTGGAAGCCAACCTGATCGAACAGATCTGTGACTATTTTTATGAACAGTGTTGGTTGCGAAAAAATCCGCTGGCTGTTCTGTCCCGTATTAGTTTTACCACGAATGGACAGGCATGGTTTACACCCGAAGCCCAGCATCTCATTAAAAAATATCATGACATTATTAGTGTCACCGTTTCTATTGATGGAATCCAAGAATTACATGACGCTTTTCGCGTTGACGTAAATGGTGTCGGGTCTTTTTCTAAGGCATATGCAGCATTTCAGGATGCAAAAAAGTATGGATGGTATAATTCGAAAATGACATTTGTGCCTGATTCTGTTAAGTATATTTACCCCAGCGTAAAGATGATGATTAACGAGGGCTGTAAAATCATTCACTGCAACTTCGCATATGAGCCAGTCTATACAAAAGAGGACGCTTCAAATATTTATTTCGCGCTAAAAGAACTGTCTGATTGGCTTATCGAGAATAAAAGCGACGTTTATATTACAATGTTGAACGACGATACTGGACATCCCGTGTCTCCGAACGATAATAGCAATTACTGTGGTGGCACTGGTTCAATGCTTTCTTTTGCCCCTGACGGTAAAGCTTATCCGTGTATTCGCTATGCTCCTATTTCAGTCGGCAAAGAGAAAGCCGCGCCGATGTGCCTCGGTAATTGTTTCGATGGACTGTACAAAACAAAGCATCAGCAGGATACTAAGATTATGTTGGACGCTATTACGCGAGAAAGTCAGTCAACCAAAGAGTGTTTTGAATGCCCAGTGGCGATGGGTTGCGGCGGTTGCTCCGGCTATAACTATGAATGCTTCGGTACTCCGAATCATCGCAGTACAAATATTTGTCTAGCACACAAGGGTCGTGTTCTTGCCTCGTACTATTACGCAAACAAAAGATTTGTCGAACTTGGAGACGTTGAGCCGCGCGTGATTTATATGCCATATAACGAAGTAGTCGATATTCTTGATGAAAAATCGGCTGCCGAACTTTTCGAGTTACAAAAAGCAGCTGCTATAAAAATGAGAAAGGAGGAATAAAATGACCACTACACAAGAAGATTACATGAGACGCCTTGCTAATATTCAAAATATGGGCGGCGTTTCTGTGTTATCAATCAATACCAAGAAAGAGCCTCGTTTTGTTATCAACGCTGATACTCGTGCCATTACGATTCCTGTGGCATTTAAGTTTCTTGGTGTTAAAGGGGATCATAATGCAGAGACCATTTTCTTCGAGATTGACCGTTATTTCGACGACCATGATCTAAGTGAAGAGACTTGTATCGTCCAGTACAAAATGGTGGGATCTACTGGAGTTGAACTTGGCGAAGGATTCTTCCCTGTTACTCAGATTGATATTACAACTGTTCCCGGAAAAATAATTTTTGGCTGGACAATTCGAAATACTGTGACAGCCGAGGCAGCTACGGTTTCATTCTCGGTTCGATTCTATAGTATTGAAAGTATCGGCAATATTTCGACCTTTAAATACAACTTTAATACACTAGAGGCGTCCTTGCCTGTTCTTGACACACTCAATACTAGTAATTCCTCTCCTATTTATAAAGCTGAAGAAGTGGAATCAATAACGGTAAAATTTGATTCGGCCGTAAAATCAGCCGAATCCAGTGCTAAAATATCTTCTCAATATGCTGATATTGCCGCCACAAATGCTACAAACGCTATTGCCGCTGCAAAAGCAGCTGCTGATAAATTACAAGAATTGAAGGATGGTATCGTCAACGGCGATTTCAAGGGTGACGCTGGTCCGGGATTTACAGACACAGCCAAAACCCTCATACTTACCCTGTTTGAGGGTGCGGCAGCAGGAAACAGCTCTATGCAGACTACACTGGAGGCCCTGCGCAGAGAGTGGAGCAGTGAACCGGCGACCTGATCGCCAACCCGGGCATCTGGTACGATGACGAGGAGGTTGACAATGGATTATTTTGATAGTGGTTAACTCCACTATTTATTATAATGTGTTATGCGCTCATCCTATGCAGCGATGGGCGCTATTTTTATGGAGGTGTTTATGAACCTTATTTATTCTAACGAAGGTTTCAAGGCTACTAAATTTTCAGAGTCGCAAGTATACAGTCTTGATGAGATCACCTTCTTTCTTGATAAAAAATATGTCAAACTGCGGCTCTATCTGATTCTGAAAGACCAGAAAAATCATCTGGATATCGTTGGGCTCAAGCAGGTCAACAGCACAAGTACCAACTATTACAACTACGAGTGCGACATGGCAACTCCTGTCAAGATTTGTGATGGTCCCTGTTCTGTTAGCATTATGGGTATTGATCCTGCCACAGAAACTATTGCTTTGTCAACCGGCTGCTTTGCACTGAATATCAAAAATGACATCTATAATTTCAAGGCTCAAATCGCCATGCTTGAAGAATTTAATCGGAATGCGGCGGACATCTATAATAAGACACTCGCTCTTTATCAGGGTGTAGTGCAGATGTCAGAAGTCAATGTTCAGATGCTGAAGGAGGTCGATAATTCATGATCACTTCTTCTCATGAATACATGCAGCGCCTACAAGACATCCAGAATCAAGACAACCTAAAAGAACTTGTGATGCTCCCTTCTGAGGAGCCAAGATTTATTATCGACGCTAATAGCAGAACCATAAGCATTCCTGATGATTTTTCATTTTTAAGCGTTGTAAATGACCATGGCGCTGAAACTGTCTATTTCGAAATTGACCGTTATTTTGACCAGCACGATTTGAGTGACGAGATATGTGTTATTCAGTTCAGATCCGTTGGCCCAAATGGTGATGTAAACGAGGGCTTCTTCCCTATCACTAAATTGGACATTGATACTGTTCCAGGAAAGATACTTTTTGGCTGGACTGTTTTGAGCGATGCCACCAAATATGCCGGTGATTTAGTGTTCTCAGTACGGTTTTATAGTATCGAAACCGAAAATGACGAGCCGAAATTTGCTTACGATTTCAACACTGTCCCTGCCACATTGCCCATCAAGAATAGTCTGAATACCACCGGAGAAGGAACGCCAGTTGACCCCACCGCTGTCGAAACAATGATTTCACGGTTCGCGGACATTGAGCGAAGAGCGAATGACAGTATTGCAAACACAGCGGCAAGTCGGGATGCGGCTGCAGTAAGTGCCAAGAATGCTGCTACATCAGAAAGTAATGCGCAGGCTCACATGAATGATGCTCAAACGGCTATGAATACCGCTCGTGAGCACCGAGATGCTGCGGCTGATAGTAAAACTTCTGCCAAGACAAGTGAAACTGCTGCTAAAGCATCAGAAACCGCATCCGCCAAAAGTGCTGCTGAAGCATTGGCTTCCTTGAGAGAAGCACAGGAGGCTGCTGAAAAAGCCGACCAAACTATCGCTACAAAAGGATGGATCTGGCTGGATGATAATGATGATAGCGGAATTTTGACTCTGTATGTTGCAGATAGTGTCGCTGATAACGTAACAATGCGTGACGATGGACATGGAAATCTGGAGGTGGTGTTGTCTTGAAAAATTATAGAGAAGTCGTTATCGGTCCCTATAGCGCCTATCAGATTGCCGTAAAGCACGGGTTTGAAGGTACTGAGGAAGACTGGCTCAAATCTGTAGAGCGAGACCGATTGGCTGCGGAGGCGGCTGCTGAAAAGGCAAAAGAATATATCAACGCTGATGCCACACTGACAATTTCCGGCGCTCCAGCGGATGCCAAGATAACTGGTCAGAAATTCGATGAGCGATATACCAAAACTGAGGTCGATCGTGAATTTGGCAACCGGTATACCAAGACAGAGGTAGATAACAAAATCGCGAGTATTGTGAGCGACAAAACACTGAGTGTGGAAGGCGGGTTTGCTGATTCTAAAACGGTGGGCGACATTATCTATCCAAAGGTAACTGTATCTACCGACGCAGGAAGTAACTTAAAGTTCTCGTGTGGTGATATTATCATAAATACTATGGTTGGCGATACTGGAGAAGCTATTGTTAAATTGCCTCGGGCTGGAAGATGGGATATTAAAGCAACTCTTGATGATGACTGGCTTGAAAAAAGCATCAATGTCGAACTCGGGAAAGACTATGATGTTCCGATGGGGTATTTGACTATCGAAGGCGTATGTTGGAACTATGATAACAGTTCTACCGCTTGTACTCGTTTGACCAGTGCTAATGACCCCAACAATTTGGTCAACATAGATATTACGACAGAGCCGTCCCCTGCCGTGGGGGCTGACGGTGGAAGCAGTCCATTTGACTCATATATGCCTTGGAGAAAGATGGAAGAGTACAATATCGTCTCTGGTAAAATTGGTCCCAAATTTGGAGAGGATGGGTTTACTCGTTCAGATGCAGATGTGGTGGTGTTTATTCCTGAGTTTTATTATAAAATCATTGACGATGCCACTGGAAAGAAGCGTTACTTCTACGTCGCCAGCAAGGAAAAAAGCGGCTTCGAAAAGCATCCTGGGTCTGGTCGATATGTTGGGCGATATAACACTGATAGTAATAGCACTTCTTGCACAGGAAAAGCTCCAGTGGTAAGTATCACTAGAGCTACTGCACGAAATAACGCCAAAAATAAAGGCGCTGGTTGGTACGAATATGACTACGCGAGTTGGTGCGCTATTGGGTTGCTCTATATTGTAGAGTATGCCGATTGGGACAGCCAGAGCAAAATCGGCAAGGGTAACACTAGTAGCAGCGCGGCGATTTCATCCGGTGGCACTGATAGCATGATATTTCATACTGGCAGAGCTTCCGGGACGGATGGCGCAACTGCAGTTCAATACAGATATATCGAAAATCCGTGGGGCAACGTCCTTGACTGGGTGGACGGAGTAAACTTCAGCAACAATACGGTCTATGTTTGCACTGACCCAACCAAGTATGCCGATGATATCTCCACTGGATACACCGATGCAGGCACCAGAACCACTTCCAGCGGATGCATCAGCGCTCTCGGAGCGTCCACGACTGCCACGTGGGCTATTTACCCCTTATCCGCTGGAGGTAGCGCGACTACTTACATCCCGGATTACTCGTGGTATTCGAGCGGCTGGACTGTGATGTATGTGGGCGGCAGCTGGAACTACGGGTCGAATGCGGGCCTATTCTGCTTCTTCGGTTACTACGGCTCGTCCTACACGAACGGAGACGTCGGCGCTCGCCTCCTCTTTGTCCCACCAGACGAATCATCTTCATCATAAAAGGAGGAGTAGTATGAAAGTGACTGCAAGTGTAAAACCAAAAATGCCTTGTACTGCCGAACCTCATCCACAGAAACCCGGTATGGCTCTGGTGCGGCTATTTGCAAATGTGGAGCCGTATGAAGAATCTGTAGATAAGACAACAGTCTCTGGTTGGACATATAACGAATATCAGTTGGTAGTTCCGTGGTATCCTAATCTTGAAAAAGATGTCGCAGCCGCATATGATAGTTGGCTGACGAGCGCAAAAGCTGCTGAAGATGAAAAGGACCAGCTGTCTTTATTGATCGCAGCTCAGAGTGATACGGATAGTATGGTGGTAGACCAAGAATATAGATTGACCCTGCTAGAATTATCAACGTAAAAGAAAGAGGTGTCATGATGGAACTTTATAATGTCTGTGCTCGTCTTATTGACAAAGGGAAAACACAGGGCTTGCGTGAAAAGTTAGATGTTTTCTATGCTGGTGACCGATTGACAAAAGATGAGTATGAAAAGTTATGCGCAATGTTAAATTAACTATCTACACAATTCTAACTATGCCTAGCGCAGAAAGGATGTGATTTTCATGGGCAAAGTAATTCCAATCGGTCCCTATTCTGCATATGCGATTGCTGTACAGCATGGTTATGAGGGGACCGAGGAGGAGTGGATCAATTCCGTTGAGCGAGACCGATTGGCTGCTGAGAAAGCCGCAAAAGAAGCTAAAGAGTTTGCAAACGCAGATCCAACTTTAACGATTTCTGGTGCGCCAGCAGATGCTGCCGCTACCGGCCAAGGACTCAGTGATCGCTACACCAAGGCAGAAATCGATGACAAATTGAAAAATATCAAAACAGATAAAACTCTTACAGTAGATGGTGGATTCGCTGACGCTAAGGCCGTGGGTGATAGATTGACTCCCCTAGAGGGGTTTGCTGGAGGATACCTTGGGATTTGGACGATTGCATTAAATACAGATGGGTGGATTTCAAAAGAAAACTGGACTGAGCATGTTGTGATATGGCTGGATATAACTACCAGTGTATTGTAGAGCTTCCAAGCGCAACAGTGGCAACGATCCCCTTTGCTGTTCCAACGCCAGAGACGTTTAGTACTGCTATTACAGCCGGTCTTGCTGGCGTATGCGAGACTAAAAACGGAAGCATTACTTTTTAGAGTGAAACAGTTCCTGAAGGCGTTATCAATTTACAAGTATCATTATTCGGTCCGTCTGTAGATTCGGCGAAAAAAGTTTCGGAGGTCTAATATGTCGCTAGGAATTACCAATTCTCAGTCATTTCTTCCTGGAGAGATGGGACTGTTGCTTGGCACATTAGACGTTCCGTTTTTTACACGAGAAAAGATTGATAAAATGTGTAAAGCCAATTGTTATCCAAATGGAATACTGGTATATACTGAAACGATTTTTGTTACAACTAGCGGTTCTGCTCAGGTTACATTACCATCGAATGTATCGTATATTAGGCTTCGAATAATATCTTCAACCGTAGCACTATCTACTTTTCCCGCAGAAGGTGCGAAGATTACTCGTGGCACAAGCGTGGCCATTGAGTGTTCTGCAGGAGGTACTGATGATGGACGTCCCATTGTAACATTTAGTTCTGATGGAGTTTTGACTTATCCTCGTTGCACTTCTGATAATGCATATTTCCGAGGATTGATCGAAGGTTACCATTGCTTTGATAGTTAAGGAGGCAATAAATGTTTATTGATCATAAAAAGGGTTTTGTGTTCGCCCCCCCCCACCCCCCCCCCCACCTCCCCCCCCCCCTTCCACCCCCCACACCCCCAACAAAAAAAGAAAACAAAAAAAAAAACAAAACAAAAAAAAAAAAAACAAAAAGAA
>ERZ856578.173-NODE-173-length-128541-cov-14.774248_pt1 | contig 128541 bp, 128 predicted proteins | sample MGYA00514384_ERZ856578 | MGnify/ENA primary metagenome ERZ856578 (study PRJEB29103, sample SAMN06111958) | human gut metagenome | biome: human gut; feature: ankylosing spondylitis patient; material: healthy_person | host: Homo sapiens | place: China:Hangzhou... | reverse complement strand
ATGTGGTTGACTAAGGAATATTGTTTAAGCGTGAGTTTGTGATATTGGGTGTGGTATCTTTAACTATGGGAAACTCCGGTCTCCCATTTGCTGATGGCCTGCCGGCTGACCCCCAGCCGCTCCGCCAGCCCCTCCTGCGAATAACCCGCTTTTTTACGGTAGTATGCAATACGCTCTCCCAGTGTCATATTTTTCTCCTTTCGGGATAGTGGCTTATCTTGTAATCCTATCATAGAGGAAAATGCGGTGGCAGGCCACCGCTTTTCGTTGGATTTTCCGCAACCGACGGTTGCAAAGGGGCATTACACCTCAAAATCGAAGGCCGAACGCTCGGTCATTACCTCATGCACAAAGTCGGAAGCCGCTACATGCAGCGGATGATTTTTATAGCTCTTCAGCGCCGCCAGGTCGTCAAAATCCGCGGTCAGGCACACATCGTACTGGTGGCTGTTGCAGTCCCGGTCGATGCGCAGCCCATGCAGCCCCTCTATTTTTCCATTGAGTCCCTCCAGCTTTTCCTTCATCTGCCGGGCGTTTTCCTCTTTGTTTTCGTCCTTTAGGCGGTACATTACGATATGCCGTACCATATAAAATCACACTCCTTTATTTTTTCCAGTATACCTGCCGGGCGGTGATACCGTCAAGCCCCGGCGCATACACATGGCAGAAGAGACGGCAAAAGGAGGGACTCCCATGACATGGTGGAAGCGGCTTTTGGTGATGGTGCTGGCGGCAGTACTGCTGATAAGTGCGGTGTGGTGGGGCAGCGGACGCATCATTCCGGCAATGCGCAGACTGTCGGTCTCGCAGGAGGTGCGCCTTCCGGTGCTGATGTACCACGGCGTCCATTCCAATCCTAAAAAGGCAGGGGATTATGTCATTACGCCGCAGGCCTTGGAGGAGGACCTCCTTTATTTACAGCGGCAGGGCTGCACCACTGTCGTGATGAGCGACCTCATCGCCTATGTGCAGCAGGGTACACCCCTGCCGGAAAAGCCAGTGATGATCACCTTTGATGACGGCTACTATAATAACTATCTAAATGCCTATCCCCTGCTGCAGAAATATAATATGAAAGCGGTCCTTTCCATCATTGTAGGGGAAACCGATAAATACAGCGAACTGGATGAGAACAAGGAAAACTATTCCCATGTAACATGGGATATGGTGAACGAAATGATGGAAAGCGGCCTCATTGAGATCCAGAACCACACCTATAATCTGCACAAGACCGGGAATCCCCGCCGCGGCGCCGCCCAGCGCAAGGATGAAACCACTGAACAGTATTTTGCCGCCGTGGGCGCCGATCTGCAAAAAGCCCAGGACCGCATCGAGGAGATGACCGGCTGGAGGCCCGATACCTTTACCTATCCGTTTGGCTCCTACAGCCGCCACAGCCAGGAACTGCTGGAGCAGCTGGGCTTTGCCGCTTCCCTCGGTGTGGAGGGCAAGCCCTGCTGCCTTACCCGGGATCCCGCCTGTCTCATCCGCATCCCGCGCTATACCCGCACCAGCCAAAAAACCGCCGAGGAGCTGCTCTGCCATTTCTGGGATTGAGCAGAGGACGGGCCGGGGCGGCGCAGCCGCCGGACGAAGTCCGGCCCCCGCGGCTATGCCGCGGGGAGTGCGCCCGTAGGGCGCGCGGCTGCGCCGCCCTCCCTCTGCACCGGACTTTCCCATCCGGCACGCGCGTACCCGCCAGGATTTCCACCCCTTGAAAAACCCTCCTTTTGGTGTATAATATAGGGCAGTAAATCCAAAGGAGGATACCGCCTTGCCAAAAGAGATCGTCGGTATCGGCGCGGCCAATGTGGATATCATGGGCGAAAGCGCCGCCAGACTGGTGATGGAGGACAGCAACCCCGGCACCCTTTCGGTTTCCGTGGGGGGCGTCACCCGCAATGTCTGTGAGAATACGGCCCGATTGGGGCTGCCTACCCGCCTTATCACCACGGTGGGGGAGGACATGTACGGCGAAAAGATCCGCTCCTGGTGCCGGGAATGCGGCATCGCCACCGATAGCTTTATCACCCTGCCCGGGAAAAACAGCTCGTCCTATGTTTCCATCCACCGCAGCGATGGCGAAATGGCCGTCGCCCTCAGCGATATGCGCATTCTGCAGGAGCTGACCCCTGCCCGGCTGGAACCCATGCGGGACAAGCTCTCAGCGGCGGCTGCTATCGTGGTGGATGGTTGCCTGCCGCAGGAAACGCTGCGCTATATTATCCGCACCTTCGGGGGCAGTGTCCCCGTCTTCGCCGATCCCGTTTCTACCGCCTACGCCCGCCGGATGCGTCCGGTGCTGCGGGGCATCGATACCCTGAAGCCCAACCGTTTGGAGGCCGAGATTCTTTCCGGCCGTTCTATCCGCTGCGAGGCGGACTACTTCCGGGCAGCGGAGGGCATTTTGGCGCAGGGGGTGCGCCGGGTTATCATCAGCGCCGGTTCCCGGGGCTGCTACTATGCCGATAACATGGGCCAGCGGCTGTGGAGCCGTACCCGTCCCCTGCAGCAGGTGGAAAACGCCACCGGCGCGGGCGATAGCTTCATGGCGGGGCTGCTGTACAGCGCGGCGCAGCGCTACTGGCTGGGGGATACCATGGACTTTGCCATGGGTGCGGCGTTGGCGGCTTTGCAGGCCCGCACCACCATCAATCCAGCGATCAGTCCGGAGCTCATTTGGCAGCTGGTGCGGGAGCAGAAGCGCCCCCGTACCCCGGTAATCCCCACCGGTCTTACAGGGAAATAATGCCGCAAGATAGTTCTTTTGTGATGAATCCGGCGGCAAAATAGTAGGCTCTTTGGCGGTATGTGTAAAAAGCATGCCGCTTTTCTTTGCAATTTTGGCGATTTGCTGCTTGCATAAACTGTACTAAAATGGTATAGTATAAACATTCAGGAATAAGTGCAATACATTTCCGGAATAAACTCTTGTTAAACTCTTGACAACTTGTGAGAAGTAGAATACAATAAGCATGACAAAAAAGGCCTGGCCTGTGCACAGTCCACAAGTCTTGTGAAAAATGTGTCCAAGACGGCATAAAGCACAGCAAAAGCCCGAACCAATAAGAGAAAATGAACTGGGAGGTAACGAAATTATGCGTAACGAATGGAAAGAATTCAAAGGCGGCCGTTGGGAAACCGAGATCGATGTTCGTGACTTTATCATGAACAACTACACCCCCTACGATGGTGATGACAGCTTCCTGAAGGGCCCTACCGCCGATACCACCGCCCTGTGGAACGAAGTGCTGGAGCTCTCCAAGAAGGAACGCGAGGCCGGCGGCGTACTGGACATGGATACCAAGGTCGTTTCCACCATCCTCAGCCATGGCCCCGGTTACCTGGATAAGGAGAAGGAGACCATCGTCGGCTTCCAGACCGATAAGCCCTTTAAGCGCGCCCTCATGCCCTACGGCGGCATCCGCATGGCCAAGCAGGCCTGCGAGGATAACGGCTATCACCTGGATCCTGAGGTGGAGGAGTTCTTCACCACCCACCGCAAGACCCACAATGCCGGCGTGTTTGATGCCTACACTCCCGAGATGCGCGCCTGCCGCAGCAGCCATGTCATCACCGGCCTGCCCGATGCCTACGGCCGCGGCCGCATCATCGGCGACTATCGCCGCGTGGCCCTGTACGGCGTAGACCGCCTTATCGAGGATAAGGAATTCCAGAAAGCCACCACTCCCAGCGTTATGCTGGCCGATGTTATCCGTGACCGTGAGGAGCTTTCCGAGCAGATCCGCGCCCTGAAGGAGCTCAAGGCGATGGCCGGCATCTACGGCTGCGATATTTCCAAGCCCGCCGCCAATGTGCAGGAGGCCATCCAGGCTGTTTACTTTGCCTATCTTGCCGCTGTCAAGCAGCAGAACGGCGCTGCCATGAGCCTGGGCCGCACCTCCACCTTCCTGGATATCTATGCCGAGCGCGACCTGCGCAACGGCGTATTCACCGAAGAGCAGATCCAGGAATTTGTGGACCACTTCGTTATGAAGCTGCGTCTGGTCAAGTTTGCCCGTACCCCCGATTACAATAACATCTTCGCCGGCGACCCCACCTGGGTCACCGAGAGCCTGGGCGGTATGAGCACCGATGGCCGTCACATGGTCACCAAGATGAGCTACCGCTATCTGCACACCCTGGATAACCTGGGTGCTTCCCCCGAGCCCAACCTCACCGTTCTGTGGAGCCACAACCTGCCCGCCAACTGGAAGAAGTATTGTGCCGAGATCTCCATTAAGCACTCTGCCATCCAGTACGAGAACGATGATGTCATGCGTCCCGTTCACGGCGATGACTACGGCATTGCCTGCTGCGTATCCTCCATGCGTATCGGCAAGGAGATGCAGTTCTTCGGCGCCCGCGCCAACCTGGCCAAGTGCCTGCTGTACGCCATCAACGGCGGCGTGGATGAGATGAACGGCCATCAGGTCGGCCCCAAGTACCGTCCCATCACCTCCGAGTACCTCGACTATGATGAGGTCATGGAGAAGTATATGGATATGATGAAGTGGCTGGCCGGTGTTTATGTCAATGCCCTTAACATCATCCACTACATGCACGATAAGTACTGCTATGAGTCCCTGGAAATGGCGCTGCACGATAAGGAAGTTACCCGCTGGTTCGCTACCGGCATCGCCGGCTTCTCCGTAGTGGCCGATTCCCTCTCCGCCATCAAGTATGCCAAGGTCAAGGTCATCCGCAACGAGCAGGGCCTGGCCGTTGACTACGAGGTCGAGGGCGACTATCCCAAGTACGGCAACGATGATGACCGTGTAGACGAGATCGCCAAGGATATCCTGCACCGCTTCATCAACTACATCCGTGAGTATCCCACCTACCGTAACGGTATCCATACCACCTCTATCCTTACCATCACCTCCAATGTCAGCTATGGTAAGAATACCGGTTCCACCCCGGATGGCCGTAAGGGCGGCGAGCCCTTCGCGCCCGGTGCCAACCCCATGCACGGCCGCGATAGCCACGGTGCTGTTGCTTCCCTGGCTTCTGTTGCCAAGATCCCCTTCATGGATTCCCAGGACGGTATCTCCAATACCTTCTCCATCGTTCCCGATGCCCTGGGCAAGAACGATGACCAGCGCGTGACCAACCTTGTCGGCCTCATGGATGGCTACTTTGGCAAGCATGCGCACCACCTCAATGTCAATGTGCTCAACCGCGAGACTCTGCTGGATGCGCAGGCTCATCCCGAGCTGTATCCGCAGCTGACCATCCGTGTTTCCGGCTACGCCGTCAACTTTATCAAGCTGACCCGTGCCCAGCAGGATGAGGTCATCTCCCGCACCTTCCACGAAAGAATGTGATTACCATGTCGGAACTGACTGGACGCATCCATTCCCTTGAGAGCTTTGGCACGGTGGATGGCCCCGGAATCCGCTATGTTGTGTTTTTCCAGGGCTGTCCCATGCGGTGCCTCTACTGCCACAATCCCGATACCTGGGAAATGGCGGGCGGCACCCAGATGACCGCCGATGAGATCATCGAAAAGATCACCCGCAACCGGGAGTTTTATACCTCCGGCGGCATCACCGCCACCGGCGGCGAACCAATGCTCCAAATTGATTTTCTCACCGAGCTTTTTACCAAAGCCAAGCAGAACGGGATCCACACGGCGCTGGATACCTGCGGCATCCTGTTCGATCCCGACCATACCGAAAAAGTCGAAAAGCTGATGGCCGTTACCGACCTGGTGCTCCTCGATATCAAGCATATGTTTGATGAAGAGCACAAAAAGCTGACTGGCCACAGCAACGCGCGGGTCTTTGCCTTCGCGGAATACCTTAAAAAAATCGGCAAGCCGGTATGGATTCGTCATGTCGTTGTGCCGGGTATCACCTTCCAGCGGGAGGAGCTGCTGGCCCTTGGGCGCTACCTGAAGACGCTGACCAATATGGAAAAGCTGGAGGTGCTGCCTTACCATTCCATGGGTAAGGTAAAGTACGATAGCCTGGGGATCGAATATCCCCTGCTTGGTACTCCGCAGCTTTCCAAAGCGGAAGCCGCCCAGGCGGAAGCGATCATCCGTGAAGGCATGGCGGAATAAATCAGCCTTCCTCTTTATTCTTCTTTCATTTTCTCTCTAAACGGAAAAGGCCCTCTGCGAAAGCAGGGGGTCTTCTCCGTTTATATATATTATTGTATTATGCCAGCGCGGTGAACAGCCCATAGGCGATCCCGCCGGTGATGAATCCGCTGACCAGTACCCCGACCGTGATGACCAGGAACGCCTGCCAGATACGCATCCGCAGCACCGCCGCCACCAGTGAACCGGTCCAGGCGCCGGTGCCCGGCAGCGGAATGGCTACAAAGAGGAACAGCCCCCATTTTTCGTAATGACCGATCTCGGCCGCTTTTTGGTCCGCCCGGCGGATGATTTTCTGGAAGAACCCGCCGATACGGGGCAGGGTTGAGAGAAACTCCAGTATCTTTTTCGCGAATAAGATAAGGAACGGTACCGGCAGCAGGTTGCCCAGTACGCAGGTGAGGTACACCGGCCAAAAGGACAGCCCCATGGCAGCCCCGGCCGGGATGCCGCCCCGCAGCTCCACAATAGGCAGCATGGATATGCAGAACAGATAAAACCATTTGTTTTGGAACATGGTTTGCATTCTCTCCTTTAGCAAGTAAGTGCAGGCTCCGGGCTGCGCCCCGCCTTTCTCCACTCGTCCCGGCTCATCGGTTATACTTTATTGGCTCCCTCGTGCGTGTGCGTACGCGCACCCATGTACGCTAAACCCGCGCGGGAAGCCCGCCGGGCAGCTTTTTCTCATTATAGCATGCGTTTAGCACTCTGCAACGGTGACTGCGAAAAATAGTTGTAAATTATTTGTGAACCCTATTGACAACCGCGAAAAAGTGAGTACAATAATAATCGTTAGCACTCGAAGTGAGTGAGTGCTAAAAAGGAGGGAGCAATATGGAGCTGGATCCCAGAAAAAGCAGGATCCTTACCTGCGTGGTGGAAAGCTACATCCGGACCGGCGAGCCCATCGGCTCCAAGATGATCGCCGCCATGCTGGAGGAGACTGTCTCCTCCGCTACCGTCCGCAATGACCTGGCCTACCTCAGCGAGCAGGGCTACATCGAGCAGCCCCATACCTCCGCCGGACGCATCCCCACTCACCGCGGTTTGCGCTACTACCTCGATCACCTGATGAAGCCGCAGCCGCTGGAGGACGCCGCCCGCGGCGAGATTGACGCCCTGTTCAATTACTGCGACCCCGACCCCGACCGCGTGCTGGAAGGCGCCACCCGGATGCTGGCCAAGGAAACCGGCTGCTTTGCCATTTCCACCACCATCTCCCGCCAGAGCCTCTTTGTCAAGCGCATTGAGATCATTCCGGCTACGGCCCACACCGTCGTCATCCTGCTGCTGTGCAGCAATGGCATGGTGAAAAACAAGGTCTGCCGGGTCAATTTCAATCTGACCCCCAATGTGGTGGATTTCTTCCAGAGCTTCGCCAATGGCCGCCTGGCCGGGCGCAGCCTCAATGAGATCACCGCCCAGTACATCAATTCGATGGCCTTTACCCTGGGTGAGCACACCGATATCTTTGCGCCGCTTCTGGCCGCTATTTACGAGCTGTGCCGGGAAGCCTGCGAAGGCGCCCTGTACCGCAGCGGCACGGGGAATCTGCTGGAACACCCAGAGCTGAGAAATGTGGCCGACCGGCTGTACCGCCTGCTGGATTCCCGCGAGGAAATGCTGCGGATCATTGGCAGCCGGGAAAATGACCTGTTTGTCAGCGTGGGGCGGGAAAATGCCCGCCCCGAAATGGAGAATTCCTCCATGATCGTTGCCCGTTACCGCATCGGTGAGGATTCCATCGGCGCCCTGGGGCTGGTTGGTCCCGTCCGCATGGATTACGCCCGGCTCATCCCCCATGTGGAGTACTTTGCCGGGATGCTGAGCCGGATGCTGAGCGATACACTGAATAACGGCTTGTAAACCGCGAAAGGAGAGAGACCCTGTGGATCAGGAAAACAAAAACACCACCCCCGAGGAAGAGCTGATGGCGGAGGAAACGGCCGAAGCTGTTGAAGCCGCCGAGCCTGCCGAGGAAGCCGCCCCGGAGCAGAAAAAGGGCAAAAAGAAAAAGAGCCGGGAAGCGGAAGCGATGGAAAAGTGCGAGGCCGAAAAAAAGGAGCTGGAGGATCGATACCTGCGCCTGATGGCCGAGTACGATAACTACCGCCGCCGCACCCAAAAGGAACGCGAAAATGTCTATCCCGATGCAGTAGCGAATACCCTAAAGGAGCTGCTGCCGCTGCTGGATAACCTCCAGCGGGCGCTGGACACCCCCTGTGCCGATGAAAATTATCTCACCGGCATCAAGATGATCCAGACGGGCTTCGAGGAATATCTCAAGAAGATGGGCGTGGAGACCTTCGGCAAAGCCGGAGAGCCCTTCGACCCCAATCTGCACAATGCCGTCATGCACATCGAGGATGAATCCCTCGGCAAAAATGTGGTGGCGCAGGTCTTCCAGAGCGGCTACCGCCGCGGAGACCGCATCCTGCGGCACGCCATGGTGCAGCAGGCCAATTAAATTAAGTTAGCAATTCAAATTCACATAAATCAACCAATTCACAGTAGTTTTTAGGAGGAATAGATTATGAGTAAGATCATCGGCATCGACCTTGGTACCACCAATTCCTGCGTAGCAGTTATGGAAGGCGGCGAAGCCGTCGTCATCCCCAATAGCGAGGGCGCCCGCACGACCCCCTCTGTTGTAGCATTCAAAGACAATGAGCGTCTGGTAGGCCAGGTGGCCAAGCGCCAGGCTATCACCAATCCCGAAAAGACCATCTCTTCCATCAAGCGTCACATGGGCACCGATTACAAGGTGAACATCGATGGCAAGCAGTACACCCCTCAGGAAATTTCCGCGATGATCCTGCAGAAGCTGAAGACCGATGCCGAGGGCTACCTGGGCGAAAAGGTCACCGAAGCGGTCATCACCGTTCCTGCCTACTTCACCGATGCCCAGCGCCAGGCCACCAAGGATGCCGGCAAGATTGCCGGTCTGGAGGTCAAGCGTATCATCAATGAGCCGACTGCGGCTGCTCTCGCCTACGGCATTGATAAGGAAAGCGAGCAGAAGATCATGGTCTACGACCTGGGCGGCGGCACCTTCGATGTTTCCATCATCGAAATGGGCGACGGCGTACAGGAGGTACTGGCTACCGCCGGTAACAACCATCTGGGCGGCGATGACTTTGATGAGCGCCTGCTCAACTACATGGCCGATGACTTCCAGAAGACCAACGGCATCGACCTGCGCAAGGATAAGATGGCGCATCAGCGTCTGAAAGAGGCTGCTGAGAAGGCGAAATGCGACCTTTCCGGCATGACCCAGACCAATGTGAACCTGCCCTTCATCACTGCGGATGCCACCGGCCCCAAGCACTTCGATATGACCATCACCCGCGCCAAGTTCAATGAGCTGACCGCCGATCTGGTGGAAGCCACCATGGGTCCGGTACGCAATGCCCTTTCCGATGCGGGCCTCAAGCCCTCCGATATCGGCAAGGTGCTGCTGGTAGGCGGCTCCACCCGTATCCCCGCTGTCCAGGAAGCTGTCAAGAACTTCATGGGCAAGGAACCCTTCAAGGGGATCAACCCCGATGAGTGTGTGGCCTTGGGCGCTGCCCTGCAGGGCGGTGTTCTCACCGGCGATGTGAAGGGCCTGCTGCTGCTGGATGTTACTCCTCTGTCCCTGGGTGTTGAGACCCTCGGTGGCGTCATGACCAAGGTCATTGAGCGCAATACCACCATCCCCACCAAGAAGACGCAGATCTTCACCACCCCTGCCGATGGCCAGACCACCGTTGAGGTCCATGTACTGCAGGGCGAGCGTGAAATGGCTGCCGATAATAAGACTCTGGGCAACTTCCAGCTCACCGGCATCCCCGCCGCTCCCCGCGGCGTTCCGCAGATCGAAGTGACCTTCGATATTGATGCCAACGGCATTGTCCATGTATCCGCCAAGGATCTGGGCTCCGGCAAGGAGACCGGCATCACCATCACCTCCTCCACCAATATGAACAAGGACGATGTGGAGCGTGCCGTGAAGGAAGCCGAGCAGTACGCTGCTGAGGATAAGAAGCGCCGTGAGGCCATTGATACCCGCAATAACGCCGATCAGATCGTGTACCAGACCGAGAAGACCGTAAAGGATTTGGGTGATAAGATCTCCGCTGAGGATAAGGCCACCATCGAGAAGAAGACCGAGGCCGTAAAGGAAGCGCTGAAGGGCACCGATGACGAGATGATCAAGGCTGCGACCGATGACCTGGCCAAGGTTTCCATGGAGATCTTCGGTAAGGTATATCAGTCCAATGCCGGCGCTGCCGGTGCCGCCGGCCCCGATATGGGCGGTGCGGCCGGTGCGGGCGCTGCCCCCGATGACGGCGTGGTAGACGCCGATTACCGTGAGGTAGACGATAACTAACAGAAAAACAAATTGTAATGGGGCGCGCAGAGGCAGTTTTGCCGCTGCGCTGTCCTGCTTGCAGAGGATAAAACCATTTTCTCTGCATGATCCTGTAATAAAGGGTGAGATGAATGGCAGAGAAAAGAGATTACTATGAGGTGCTGGGCCTGCAAAAGGGCGCCAGCGAGGATGAAATAAAAAAGGCCTTTCGCCAGCTGGCAAAGAAATACCATCCTGACCTGAACCCCGGCGATAAGGAGGCTGAGACCAAGTTCAAGGAGGTCAACGAGGCATACGAGGTGCTCTCCGATAAGGAGAAGCGCCAGCGGTATGATCAGTTCGGCTTTGCCGGAGTGGACCCCAGCTATGGCGGCGGTGCGACCGGTGGAGCAGGCGGTTTTGGCGGCGGCTTCGGTGGCTTTGGCGATTTGGGCGACCTGTTCGGAGATATCTTCGGCGGAGGCGGCTTTGGCGGCTTTGGCAGCGGCCGGGTAAGGGACCCCAATGGGCCCATCCGCGGCGAGCACCGGGAAGCGCAGGTTACCATCTCCTTTATGGAGGCGGTAAAGGGCTGCACCAGGGATATTAAGGTCTCCCGCCTGGAAAACTGCAGTGAATGCGGCGGCAGCGGCGCCAAGAAGGGTACCAGCCCCGAAACCTGCCCCGATTGCCACGGCACCGGCCAGGTGACCGTGCGGCGTCAGACCGCCATCGGCGTAATGCAGATGCAGCAGCCCTGCGCCCGCTGCGGCGGACGGGGACGCATCATCAAGGAGCCCTGCCCCAAGTGCGGCGGCAAGGGCCGTGTCAAGGTCAGCAAGACCGTGACCGTCAATATCCCTGCCGGCATTGATGACGGCCAGACCGTAGCGGTGCGCGGCCAGGGCGACAGCGGCCGCAATGGTGGCCCCGCCGGTGATCTGCGTGTGACAGTCAGCGTCCGGCCCGATCCGCTCTTTGAGCGTGACGGCTATGATATCTGGTGCGAGATCCCCATTACCTTTGCCCAGGCGGCTATGGGTGATGACATTGTAGTCCCCACCATGGATGGCAAAGTGAGCTACCATGTGCCGGAGGGCACCCAAAGCGGGACGGTATTCCGCCTGCGGGATAAGGGTGTACCCGCCCTGAACGGCCGCGGCCGCGGCGACCAGTATGTGCGTGTGGTGGTGGAAGTGCCCAAGAGCATGACCAAGGCCCAGAAGGATAAGCTGCGGGAATTTGACGCGGCGCTGAGCGACAAGAACTACCAAAAACGCAAGAGCTTTACGGAACGGCTGAGGGATTGCTTCAGTGATAAGTAACGGAATAAAACAGGAGTCTGCCGTTGAGGGCAGGCTCCTGCTTTTTTGGTTTGCGCAGGGGGCAGGGGAGGCGGGCCTGTGGCCCGCCCCGCTGCCGGCACAAGCTACATTTCCACCGCCAGCTTTTTCAGCAGGCCCTCCGCCAGGCGGTCCACTTCGGCAAAATCCATCGCCCCAATGTAGTGCTCCTCCAGCTCATCGTGCCGCCGGTGCGCCTCGGCAATGGCCAGCTCCGCCTGCCGCAGCAGTGTCGCGGCTGTCTTTTGCAAAAAGCGGATGCGTACCCGCCGGGATTTTATGGCGCTGCCATCATCGGTAAAACGCTGAGCGTGGATGGCCCGGCCCGCCAGCGGTACCCGGTGCAGGCTGTTGCTGGTCACAAAGGCCAGCCCCGCTTCCGGGATCAGCAGATGATCCAGCTTTTCGGGGGAGAGGGGACAGGGGCAGCTGATGACATGGTACCCCCGTGCCACTGCTTCATCCCGTAGCCGGGGCAGCAGTGCCGCGGCTGCCGCTCCGCAGGGGTCCTCCAGGCAGATAATTCGCTCACACAGCGTCGAAATTGTTTCATGAAACAAAATGGTGCCCCGGTCGGTCACCGCGGAGAGCAGCCGCAGCGCCTCGCTGCCCGGTTTGCCCCGGTCAGGCAGCTCCCGGGCAGCCAACCGCTGCACATAGTGCTCGATTTTTTCCCAGTTTAGGGTCTCCGCCGCCAGCCGGCGCACCTCCCCCAGCAGGGCCCCCGCCCCGGAAAGATACCGGACCGCCTGCCAGTGTAGCCCGCTGATCTCTCGCCCCAGTCGGACGATCTCCTCCCGCCGGGTGAATAGAAGCTCCTCATCCCAGCACCCACACAGGGAAAACGGCTGCTCCACCGCGCCGGGGAACTGCGGCTCCAGCGCGTGGGGCGGGGTGGCATCCAGCAGCACCGTCTTTTGCCGCGGCAGAATGACCCCATCCAGGCTGGCGGCATCGGAGGAACAGTGGATCTCCTCCACCGGCTGGCCGCGCTGCAGGGCCAGCTTTATTACCCGCTTCATCAGGGTGGATTTGCCGGTGCCCGGCCCGCCTTTGATGAGGATGCAGCGCCAGCCCTCCTCCGGCCGGGTGAACTGCCCGAACAGCGAATAAAACCCGTTTTGGGAATTGCACCCCATAAACCAGCGGCAGGGGATCGTTTTTTCCATGAAAAGGCTCCTTTCGGCGGGGTATGGCGTTCGCGCCCGCTGGTGCCATTCTATGCCGCCCCGGTGGATGTTGCCCCAGGTTCCTGCAGGGTGCCGGTTCGGCCCGCAGGGCAAACCGTCCCTCCGGGACGGTTTTAGGGCGGCTTCGCCGCCCCACGGGCGCCTGCGGCGCCCGGCCCTGCGGGCCGCCTTGCCTCCCCACCTCCGCTCATTCCGCGAAAGCCACAAAAAAGAGGGCCCGCAGGCCCTCTCCGCGCAGAGATCATATCTCTATTTCAAGCTCCCGGATCTTCTCCCGCAGCGAGAGAAAATCCGCGAAGCCGTTTTTGGTATTGTAGGGGTTGCGCAGCAGCGCCGCCGGGTGGAAGGTCCCCATCATCCACACCCCGTTTTTTTGGATCCACTCGCCATGCTGGCGTGTTACCTTGTAATCCGGCTGGATCAGCGTCATGGCGGCAATACGCCCCACGCACACAATGATCTTGGGCCGGATGAGCGCCACCTGGTTGCGCAGGTAGCCCATGCAGGCGGCGATCTCCTCCTGCTCCGGGTCGCGGTTCTGCGGCGGGCGGCACTTTACTATATTGGCTATGTAGATATTGCGGCTGCGGTCCAGGTCGATGTAGTGCAGCATTTTATCCATCAGCTGGCCGCTGCGCCCCACAAAGGGCTCTCCCTGCTCGTCCTCGTGCTGGCCCGGCCCCTCCCCGATGAACATGATCTCTGCCTTGGGGTTGCCCACCCCAAAGACCACATGGTGCCGGCCTTGGCACAGCTTGCAGGCGGTGCAGTGCAGCGCGGTATCTCTCAGGCTTTCCCAGTCCATCATGGGTGTCGCCTCCTTTTGTAAATTTTTCGATAAATCTATTATATCAGATAATTAGACTCTTTGCAAAATAGAACATGGGTGTTATAATATTATGGACAAAAAAGTATGCGACAATAAGGAGGCACCCCCCTATGGCAAAAATATTAGTAGAAACTTCCGCCCGTCACCTGCATTTGACGCAGGAGGATTTGGAAACCCTGTTCGGCGAGGGCTTCGAGCTGACCTTCAAAAAAGCGCTTTCCCAGCCCGGCCAGTTTGCCACCAATGAAAAAGTCGAGGTCATCGGCCCCAAAAGGTCCATGGGAATGATCTCGGTTCTCGGCCCCGTCCGCAAGCAGACCCAGGTCGAGCTTTCCATGACCGACGCCCGTTCCATCGGCATCGCCCCCTTCGTGCGGGAATCCGGTGACCTGGCCGGTACCCCCGGCTGCCGTCTGGTTGGCCCCAAGGGCGAGATCGAACTGAAGGAAGGCGTTATCGTCGCCAAGCGCCACATCCACTTCACCCCGGAGGATGGCGAGAAGTTCGGCGTTAAGGATAAGCAGATCGTCCGGCTGAAAATTGATTCCGATAGCCGCAGTCTGGTGTTCGATGATGTCATCTGCCGTGTTTCCCCCACGGCCGGCACCGCCTGCCACCTGGATACCGATGAAGCCAATGCTGCCGGCTGCTCCGGTGAAGTCTACGGCGAGGTCATTCTGTAAAATCACGCACCCCCGGCGGCAGACTTACCCACAGTCTGCCGTCTTTTACAAAAATCAAAGCGACCGAAAGGAGTTCTTCTATGGCCACCCTTTTGCAGCTCTGCCAGCCCTTCGATCACGCTGTGATGGCCGTCATCCAGCAGCTAAGCGGCGCCATGATGGATAAGATCATGCTGGTGTTCACCTTCCTGGGCGAGGAGACCTTCGCTATTCTGCTGCTCATTGCCGTGTACTGGTGCTGGGATAAGCGGATCGGCGAATATCTCTTGTTCTCCCTTTACACCGCCATGAGCCTCAACGGCCTGCTCAAGGATATCATCTGCCGTCCCCGCCCGTTTTTGAATGACGAGTTCAGCGACCTGCGCTATGTCAAGGTAAAGGGCCTGCTGGTGGATACTGAGCACCTTTCTTCCTCCTGGTCCTTCCCCAGCGGCCACAGCCAAACCGCCGGCAGCATCTACGGCAGCCTTATCAATGGCCGCAAGCTCGGGATCAAAGTCTGCGGCATCGCGGTCATCCTGCTGGTCATGCTCTCCCGGGTCTATCTCGGCGTCCATTACCCCACCGATACCATTGTGGGCGCGGTGCTGGGCCTGCTGTGTGCCTGGGTGTGCGGGCTGCTGTTCCGCCGCTTTTATCAGCACCGCCTGCTGCTGATGGCCGCCGCTGTGCTGCTTTCCGGCCTGATGCTGCTGGTCAGCCCCTCCGGCGACAGCGTAAAAACCCTGGCGATGGGTGTGGGCGCTGTACTGGGCATGTGGCTGGAGGACGGCCTGGTGGAGTTCCGCTCCGCCAATGGCTTCTTCGGCGGGGCGCTGCGGCTCATTTTGGGCTTTGCACTTATCATGGCCATCCGCATCGGCCTTAAGGCCCTGCTGCCCGATATGATGTGGTGCCACACCCTGCGCTACGGCCTCATGGGCCTGTTCGGTACCTTCCTGTGGCCGTGGGTCTTTACCAAATTGGGCTTTTGATAAAAAGACAACCCAGGCGGCGAACGCAAAAGCGGGTGCTGGCTGCGTTGCCCCCTCGAAAGGCATAAGCCCGTCTTGCGCCGGGCGCGAGCCTTCCTTCGGGTGCAGCCTTGCCATCCCCTCCCTTTTCCGCCCGCCGCCCGTATCACCATAAAAAATTCATTTTAGGAGGTCGTATTATGGGATTTCTGAAAAATCTGCTGGGCCTGGGTGTTGCCGCCGGCACCGCCTATGCTGCCGTTAAGGTAGCGCAGAAGTACAACGAAAAGAAGAACGCGAACGCGGATCTGAACGGCGATGGCGCCGTGGATGCCAATGATACCGTCTACGGTGTTAAGGAAGCCGCCCGCGAGGTGTACGCGGAAACCGCCGCCAAGGTGCGGGAGAAGGCCCCAGAGGTCCGGGAAAAGGCCGCTGCCGCCATCGGGGCCGTGCAGGAAAAAGCCCCCGAGTTCATCGAGAAGGTGAAGGGAGCCGCCGGCGAAGCCTGGAGCGCCATCCACGGCGAGAATTTCCCTGCCGCCGAGGTGGAGCTGGAGGAAGAACCCTCCTGCTCCGAGGATGTCACCGCCGAAGAGACCGAAGAGCCTGCCGCCGAGCCGGAGACCCCCGCCGCCGGGCAGGAGTAAGCAAACCCCGCAAACCAAAAGACCGCCCCAGCCGGGCGGCCTTTTTTGCTGCGCTTATTTGATGAAATTGGTGCGGATGGGCGCTTCCCGCTGGGGCAGGCCGTATTTCTCCCGGCCCAGCGCGATGCTGCGCATCAAGAAGGTCATATTGCGGGCCAGCGTGCGCATGGTCTGCCGGCCTTCCTCGTCCTGCTCAGCTTCGCCGGGCGCCCGGCCGTGGATGCTGTTCCAGTATTGGCTGGAAGCGACCGGCATCCCCGCTATGGTAAAAAATTTGTTCAGCTCATCAAAGGTCGCGCTGCACCCGCCGCGCCGCGCGCACACCACACTGGCCCCTACCTTCATGGATTTATCAAAGTGGCTGCTGTAAAAAAGCCGGGTCAGGCAGGCCACCAGCGTGGCATTGGCGCTGGCGTAGTAGACGGGGCTGGCCACCACCAGGCCGTCCGCCGCCTCCAGCTTGGGTGCCAGCTCGTTTACGATGTCATCAAAGACGCACCGGCCGGTCTCGGCGCATCTGCCGCAGGCAATGCACCCCCTGATATCCCGCGCGCCCACCTGCACCGTTTCCACCTCCACGCCTTCCTCCCGGAAGATCCTTTCCATCTCCTCCACCGCCACAGTGGTATTGCCGCCCACACGGGGGCTGCCGTTCAGGATCAAAACCTTCATTGCCGTGCCTCCTATCTGTTAAAATGTGTTCAGCCTCATTATATCTGCTTTGGGTGGAATTTACAACAGCCCCGCCGGGGCAAAATATTGCACAAAAAAGAAAGGTAAATTTGTGCACCCCACCAATTGTTTCCTGTACCAATTGACACCCCCGCCCCGCCGTGCTATCCTGTTTATACCAATCATATCCCCATGGGGATATTTTGTGTTTGCTCCGCAAACACAACCCCGCCTGCGGGAAAAATAAAAAAGAAGAGAGGTTTGTTCAAATGAAAAAGCTTTTAAGTGTTGTGCTGGCGCTGCTCATGCTGGCCGTCACGCTGCCGGTCACCGCGATGGCGGATGATGCCAATTACTGCACCATTGAAGGTGTCAATGGCAAGTTCGATACCCTTACTGCCGCCGCAAAGGCTTGGCGTGAGAGCAAAGGCGTTGTAACCGAAGGAAATACCTTCGGTGCAAACAATTTGGGCACAGTAGAATCCATAGTGTGGGACATCTATGGCACGGTTCCTGTTGGCGATGGCGCTGGTGTTGCAGGCGACAATGGCGCAGGAGAATGTATCTTTACTGGCGGTTACTTTACGCCTGCTGTTACTGTAAGTAAAGTTACCGTTATTGGCCATAACAATGCTACCATCAGCAAAACAAATGATAAATACCTTGTAAGCGTAAACGCAAATGAAGTGGTATTTGCAAACATCACCTTTGAAGATACCATGAGAAACACCGGCAACCCCGGAAGCCTCACTTTTACTAATTGCACTTTCAAGGCGGGTCTGAGAATGCCCCATGCCGGAGCGAATTCTACTCTGAAAGTGGAAAATTGCACCTTTACTGGCGAAGAATCAGACGGTTATGCGATTTTTGTGCAGGGGACGATGACAAATGTGGTGCTTTCTGGAAATCAGATTTCCAACGCCAAGCGCGGCATAAATGTCCAGGCGGATTCTACTGCAACTGTTTCCATCACCGGCAACACCATCACCAACTTGACCGGCAAGACCGGAAACGGGGGCACATATGGCTCTGCTATCCAGCTCACCAGTGGCCAAACCTTTAATGTGACCGGAAATACCATCGATACCGGGATCGTAAATGCATTCCATTTCTATACCGGTTTGGATGCCAATGTAACCATCAACAACAATAAGATCAAGGCCCCCTATCTGCTTTGGAATGAAGCGAATCTTCCACAGGATAATATCACTTCCTCCGGCAATGTTCTCGATATTGACAACCCCGGCCAGGCAAAAACCAAAACCGCAGTAATTCCCACTGAAACTGTCATCAATGGTACCACAGCCCCCGGCACCATCACCATCATTGTCCCCTCCACCGAGGAGACCAAGCCCGCCGAGGACCAGAAGAACCCCACCACCGGCGCCAATGATATGGTCGCCGCGGCCGCAGCCCTCATGGCCGTCTCCGCCCTTGGCATGGCCGTCCTCTCCCGCAAAAAATAAAATCATCCGCCCCACCCAAAAAGCTCCCCCGCGGGGGAGCTTTTGCTGTGATAAGGTAAGGTTCACCAAAAGAAAAAGACGCCTTTGGGCGTCTTTTTCTTTTGGTGAACCATCGGGGATTCGAACCCCGGGCCCTTTGATTAAAAGTCAAATGCTCTGCCGGCTGAGCTAATGGTTCATATTTCTGCATGGCAACAGATATATTATAATGGCCTCCCCCCGGCTTGTCAAGCATTTTATCACTATACTTTCCATCTCTTTCCCATCTTTTCCCCGCAATGGACTATAACATTTCCCCGCCCCGCATTGCTTTTCTCCCGCGCTTTCGTTATAATACTTTCAGCGTTAATTTTGGGAGGATATGTTTATGCTTTTCTGGATCGGTCTGGGTGTTCTGCTCATCGGCGGCATTATGGCCCGCGTCGCTTCTAAGCGCGGTGACGAGGGCGAAGCCCTCAAAAAGGTCGGCATCGCGCTCATCTTCATCGGAACCGCTATTCTGCTCTTTGTGCTCACCATCAATATCCTGGTGTGGACCGGCCGCTTCGGCGTTGCCTCCTGATCACCCTGCCCCCCTACGGGGGCTTCCTTTTTTAACCGCCGCCGGGTATAATAAACTCATACCCAAGTACTCCCCGGAAAGGAGGCCGCCCTGTGCCGCTGGAACTGCAAAGCGATATCCGCTACCTTAAAGGGGTAGGGGAGAGCCGCGCCCTGCTTTACCATAAGCTCGGCGTGGATACCGTGGAGGACCTCCTCTACCACATCCCCCGCCGCTATATCGATCTCACCCATCCCACCCCGCTGGCGGAAGCCATTCCGGGGCAGAAATGCGCCGTCCGGGCGCTGCTGGCCGCCAAGGGCCGGGAGCAGCGCATCCGCCGGGGGCTTTCCGTTTTTCGCCTCACCGCCGTGGATGGCCCCGTCACCCTCCACATCACCTTTTTCAATGCCAAATACACCGTCGATTCGCTGTGCGAGGGAGAGGAGTACCTCTTTTACGGTACCCTTACCGGCGGCTTTTACGCCCGGCAGATGGACTCCCCGCAGGTGTTCCGCCCGGAGGAAGCCGGCACCCTGCTGCCGGTCTATCCGCTCACCCAGGGCCTCAGCAATAAGATGGTCAGCCGCCAGGTCGCCGAAGCCCTCCACCAGGTGGAGCAGCTCCCCGATCCTTTGGCAGGCAGCGGCCTGCCGCGGCAGTACGGCCTGATGAGCTACTCGGAAGCCCTCCACGCCGTCCACTCCCCGCGCGATTGGGCGGCGATCGAAACCGGCCGCAGCCGCATGGTCTTTGATGAACTGCTCTGCCTTACCATCTGCTTTGCCCGGATGCGCCAGGGCCGGGCATTGCGGCATATCGTCCCCATGCAGCCGCACCCCCTTACCGCCTACTATCAGGCTCTGCCTTATCAGCTGACTGGCGCCCAGCAGCGCGCCATTGCCGAAGCCATCGGCGATATGTGCAGCGGCACCCCCATGAACCGCCTGGTGCAGGGGGATGTCGGCAGCGGCAAAACGGCGGTGGCAGCGGCCTGCTGCTATTTCGCCTTCCTCAATGGCGCCCAAAGCGCCCTGATGGCCCCCACCGAGATCCTGGCCCAGCAGCATTACCACAATCTCGCCCCTCTCCTGGAGCGCCTTGGTATGCGGGTGGCCATCCTCACCGGCTCCCTTTCCGTCAAAAAGAAGGAGACCCTCAAAGCCGCCCTCGCCGCCGGGGAACTCGATCTCTGCATCGGTACCCATGCCATCCTCACCGCCGATACCGAATTTTCCCGGCTGGGGCTGGTCGTCACCGATGAGCAGCACCGGTTTGGGGTGCAGCAGCGGACCGCCCTGCGGCAAAAGGGCCAGGATACCCATGTCCTGGTCATGTCCGCCACCCCCATTCCCCGCACTCTGGCTATGATCGTCTACGGCGATCTGGAGCTCTCCATCATCGATGAGCTGCCCGCCGGCCGCCAGCCGGTGCGCACCTACCTCATCAATAGCGAGATCCGGGAGCGGGCCTTCGGCTATATCCGCTGCCACCTCGATGCCGGTTATCAGGCGTATCTCATCTGCCCCGCCGTGCAAAGCGAGGAGGAAGAGGTGGCCGCCGCCCATCTCAAATCCGCCGTGGAATACGCCGAGGAGTTGGCCCACGGCGCCTTTGGGCAGTATCGGGTCGGTTTGCTCCACGGCAAAATGCGCCCCGCCCAAAAGGAAAAGGTCATGGCGGAATTTGCCGCCGGGGAGATCCAGCTGCTGGTGGCCACCACCGTGGTGGAAGTCGGTGTGGATGTTCCCAATGCCGTGATTATGATGATTGAAAATGCCGAGCGGTTCGGACTTTCTCAGCTCCACCAGCTGCGCGGCCGGGTGGGCCGGGGCCGGGTGCAGTCCCACTGCATCCTCCTTTCCGATACCGATAACCCCGAAACCAAGGAGCGCCTGCGGGTGCTGTGCAGCACCAATGACGGCTTCAAAATAGCGGAAGAGGACCTCAAGCAGCGCGGCCCCGGCGATTTCTTTGGGGAGCGGCAGCACGGCCTGCCGGAGCTCAAGGTGGCGGATCTCGCGGCCGATAGCCGCCTGCTGCAAAAGACACAGCAGGCCGCCGGCGAGCTCCTCGCCCGTGATCCCCAGCTGGATACCCTTCCCGCCCTCTCCCGCCGTGTGGAGAAGATGATGGAAAAGATGAGCCTGTAAAGCCGCCTGCGGCCCCGTACCGACCCAAAGCCTCCCTTGTGCAAAGGGAGGTGGCGATTGAAATGAGCCGGAGGGATTGATGGCAGAGATTATGACGATAGTATTTTCTCGCCTGTCAGCACACCCCAAGACTCCCCTGTGTAAGGGGAAGCTGGCAGCGCACAATCCAAAAGCCTCCCTTGTGCAAAGGGAGGTGGCGATTGAAATGAGCCGGAGGGATTGTCAGTACAAACTATGACTTGGTTTTATCCCGCCTACCCGGCAGGGCCAGTTTGTGGTCGCCTATCGGCGTCACGGAGTCACCGAAGGGTGACGGTCTGCACGGCTCGCCGCCGGGGCGTTCCTTTTGTGCGTACAAAAGGAACCAAAATACGGTCAAGGGGGACCGGGCTTCCCCCTTGACAAACCCCCTTGACGCTTAGCTGTGCTGGCTACGAATGTTGTTTTTCCCTCAGTAATCGGGAAAAACAAATCCGTACTGCGCACAGATGCGCTCCAAAGGTAGCCTGCGGCAGCATTTGCCCTTTCCCCCTACCCCCTTCCCCGCATCGGGGAAGGGGGACTCTATCTACAATCTCTACATAAAAATACGCCTGCGGCACCTTATAAGCGTCGTCTAATCCCGCTCCGGGAAGCCGTCCTTTGGCTTTTCGGGCGGGGGGGCTCCGACGCGTTGGGGGTCTTGGGGCACAGCCCCAAGTGTGTTTTGGTATGGGGCCCCCGGCGGGACGCGAGGCCCGCTGGGGAAAGGAGGAGCGGCGGAGCGTTGGAGGGTTACCCCAAGCGTAAGCGGGGTGACCCGACATGGAGCGCAGCCCGCGACGACGCACACGAGTAAAAGGAACGCCACGCCGGCGAGGCGTACTAGCTAAGCCTTGTAAAAGGCTCCGCCCCGCCGCCAGGCGATTACCATCTTGGCCTAAAAATCCTTTTGCCCACTTTTCATCACAGAAAAGCATCCCCCCGGCGGCGAGCCGTACAGGCTTTGCACTCTGCAAAATCTTCGCCCCGCCGTAGGCGACTACAAACCATCCCCCGCCGGGCAGGCGTACCGGCCGTCACCTTCCGGTGACTTTGCCCCGCCGTTAGGCGAGATAAAATTATGTCATCAAATAAAAATCCCCTACGCGCGCGTGCACGCGTATATATGTATATATATGGGTACGCGATGGGTGCGCGCCTGCCCGCGCGCGGGAGAAAAATCCCACCGGACGGCCGAAAATTTGCCGCCCAAAATTTTTTGCCCCAGCCACGAACAAATTTTCGTTTCCCTCTTGCAATCCCGGCAAAAATCGTGTACAATGGAATCAGAATACCATCACTTTGGGAGGAAATCGCATGGCCATCGAGAAAAAAGCAAAGGAAACCGCCCCCGCCCCCAGCGATAAGCAAAAAGCCCTGGAAACCGCCATCAGCCAGATCGAAAAGCAGTTTGGCAAAGGGGCTGTAATGCGCCTGGGCCAGAATGCCACCATGAATGTGGAAGCCATCCCCACCGGCTCCCTTTCGCTGGATATGGCACTGGGCATCGGCGGCCTGCCCCGCGGCAGAATCGTCGAGATCTACGGGCCGGAATCCAGCGGTAAGACCACCGTGGCCCTGCATGTGGTGGCCGAAGCCCAAAAGCGCGGCGGCTCCGCCGTTTTCATCGATGTGGAGCATGCCCTGGACCCCGTTTACGCCAAAAATTTGGGCGTGGATATTGACCAGCTGCTGGTCTCCCAGCCCGATACCGGCGAGCAGGCCCTGGAAATCTGCGAAGCGCTGGTGCGTTCCGGCGCGGTGGATGTCGTGGTTGTCGACTCGGTGGCCGCGATGGTCACCAAGGCCGAGATCGAGGGCGAAATGGGCGATACCCATGTGGGCCTGCAGGCCCGCCTGATGAGCCAGGCCCTCCGCAAGCTCACCGGCGCCATCGGCAAAAGCAATGCCATCGTCATCTTCATCAACCAGCTGAGAGAGAAGATCGGCGTGATGTACGGCAACCCGGAGACCACCCCCGGCGGCCGCGCCCTCAAGTTCTACTCCTCCGTCCGGCTGGATGTCCGACGCACCGAGCAGCTCAAAGCCGGCGGCGAGGTCATCGGCAACCGCGTGCGGGTAAAGGTGGTCAAAAACAAGGTCGCCCCGCCCTTCAAGGAGGCCGAGTTTGATATCATGTACGGCCAGGGCGTTTCCCGCCTGGGCGAGATCCTGGATCTGGGCAGCAAGCTGGATATCGTGCAGAAATCCGGCGCGTGGTTTAATTATGGCGAGATAAGGCTGGGCCAGGGCCGTGATAACGCCAAGGAATACCTGCGGCAGAACCCCGAGCTGGCCGAGGAGATCGCCGCCAAGGTAATGGCCAACGCCGATAAGCTGATGGGCCGTACCGCCGCGGCCGCCGCCCCCAAAAAGCTGGGCCAGGTAAACCTGACCGCCGAGGTGGACGAGGACGAATAAGCCGGTCGGGCCAGAAGATTTGCCGCTTTTTTCCGTATGGACCGCGGCCCGCCCCAAAAGCGCAACGACCCGGCAAAAATACCCTTTGCCGGGCCCCGCAAAACTGAATTTCTGCCTCCCGGCGCCCCGCGCGCCCGGGAGGTCTTTTGCTCCGGGGCGGTGTTATCCGGCGGGCGGGCTTTGGGAGGGCCGGCGGAAGGCACGGGGCGCCCGCAGGGCGTTCCGGCAAAGCCGGAACCGGCGGCCGGAGGCCCGCCGAGCCCGCCTGCGGCGGGCTCGGCGGGCGCCGGGGCCGGGATGCGGCAGGGACCCGGCCATTTGCGGCCGGAAAGCCCGGATTTTATGCGAATTGTGCATTGTTTACCGGGCGGGATTATGGTATACTGAACTATTAGCGAAGGGGGAACAAAAACCATGCGCGTCACCGGGATAGAAACCACCAAAAAGGGCCGTTACGCCCTGATGGTGGACGGCGAATTTGCCTTTTCGCTGCACCGGGATACCTTCCTGCTGTGCCCCTGGCTGCAAAAGGGGGCCGAGGTGTCGCCGGAGCGGCTGGAAACCCTGCGGCAGGAGGACGAACTGCGCAGCGCCCGGGAACGGGCTTTGGATCTCCTTTCGGCGGCGGAGCAGACCAGCGGCACCCTGCGGCAGAAGCTGCTGCGCTGGTACGGCGAGGAGGCCGTGGAGGCCGCTGTGCTCCGCATGGAGGAGCTGGGGCTCATCAATGACCTGGACTACGGCCGGCGGTACGCGGCGGACGCAGTGAATCTGCGGGGATGGCCCCGGAGAAGGATCGCCATGGAGCTGCAAAAAAAGGGCGTCCCGGCGGAAGTCATCGAGGAGGCCCTGGCCGATATCACCGAGGAGACCGAAATAGAAACGGCCTGCCGTTTGCTGGAGGGGCCGTACCGCGGGAGGCTGCGGGACCGCAGGGAGCGGGACAAGGTGAAAGCCGCCCTGCAGCGCCGGGGGTTCTCCTACGAGGTGATACGGCAGGCGGTGAGCCGGGCGATGGAAGCTCTGCCGGAGGACGGAGAAACGCCGGAGCCGGAGGAAACGCCGGAAACCGGGGATGGGCAGGAGGAGCTGCTTGCCCTCATCCGGAAGAAATACGCGAAGAACATGGCCGACCGGGCCGGGATGGAAAAGACCATCGCGGCGCTGTACCGGCGGGGCTACCCGCTGGAGGTGATAAAGGCGGCGATGGCGGCGGCACTGGAAGTTCTGCCGGAGGACGGAGAAACGCCGGAGCCGGAGGAAACGCCGGAAACCGGGGATGGGCAGGAGGAGCTGCTTGCCCTCATCCGGAAGAAATACGCGAAGAACATGGCCGACCGGGCCGGGATGGAAAAGACCATTGCGGCGCTGTACCGGCGGGGCTACCCGCTGGAGGCAATAAAGGCGGCGATGAATACGATACTGGAGCAGGAGGAAAACTGCCGTGACGATTAAAGTGGGAATGATCTCGCTGGGGTGCAGCAAAAACCAGGTGGACGCCGAGCGCCTGCTGGCGATGCTGGCCGGGGATGGATTTACGATCTGCAATGACATGACCGAGTGTGACGCGGTGATCGTGAACACCTGTGGCTTTATTGAGGACGCCAAGAAGGAATCCATTGACACGATACTGGAGTGCTGCGCCGCCAAGGGCGAGGGCAGCCTAAAATGCGTGGCGGTGACCGGCTGCCTGGCGGAGCGCTACCGTGAGGAGCTGGCACGGGAGATCCCTGAGGCGGATGTGGTGCTGGGGATAGGCAGCAACGGAAAGATAGGCGAGGCGATACGGAAAGCTGTAATGGGCGAGCACTTTACGGAATATGGCGAGAAGGAGTCCCTTTCGATGGAAGGGGAACGGATGCTGGCCAATGAGCCGTGGTTTGCCTATGTGAAGGTGGCCGAGGGCTGCGACAACCGGTGCAGCTACTGCGCCATTCCGCTCATCCGGGGCCGGTTCCGCAGCAGGCCCATGGAAAATGTGATAGAGGAATGCAAGGAGCTGGCCGCCCGCGGCGTGACCGAGCTGAACCTGGTGGCGCAGGATACCACCCGCTACGGGGAAGATATTTACGGTGAGGGCCGCCTGCCGGAGCTGATCGACGCGGTGTGCGAGATAGAGGGGGTGCACTGGGTGCGCATCCTGTACTGCTACCCCGACCGGGTCACCGATAAGCTGATCGACACCATAGCCCGCCAGCCCAAGGCGGTGCATTACTTCGATATTCCGGTGCAGCACGCCAGCGCCCATGTGCTGCGGGATATGAACCGCCGGGGCGACCGGAGATCTATCACCGCGCTGTGCCAAAAGATCCGGGAGAAGATCCCCGATGTGGTGTTGAGAACGACGCTGATCGCCGGGTTCCCCACCGAAAGCGAGGAGGACTTTGCCGAGCTGTGTAAGCTGGTGGAGGAGGTGCGCTTTGACCGGCTGGGGTGCTTTGCTTACAGCCAGGAGGAGGATACCCCCGCTGCCGAGCTGGAGCAGATCCCGGAGGAGGTGCGCCGCCGCCGGGCCGAGATCATTATGGAGCTGCAGATGAGCGCGGCTTTCGACTTTGCCGACCGGTGCACAGGCCGTACGCTGGAGGTGCTGGCGGAGGGCTGGGAGGACGGCCAATACTACGGCCGCAGCTACATGGATGCCCCGGATATTGATACCAGAGTGTACTTTACCAGTGAGGACGAAATAGAGCCCGGCAGCTATGTGCCGGTGCTCATCACCGATACCGACGGCTATGACCTCATCGGCATGGCGAAAGCGAAGGAGGATACAAAATGAATTTACCCAATAAGCTGACGATGCTGCGCATCATTCTGATCCCGGTCTTTCTGGTGCTGGTGCTGGTGGAGAGCATCCCGATGCACTACCTGTGGGCGCTGCTGGTTTATCTGATCGCCTGCTTTACCGATACGCTGGATGGACACATTGCCCGCAGCCGGGGCCTGGTGACCGACTTTGGCAAGCTGATGGACCCGCTGGCCGATAAGCTGCTGGTGATGAGCGCCCTGGTGGCCTTTATCCCGGTGGCGGGGGTGCCGGTATGGGTGGTCGTGGTCATTCTGGCAAGAGAATTTATGGTGACGAGCCTCAGGCTCATCGCGGCCGGTAAGGGCGTGGTGATCGCCGCCGATAAATGGGGCAAGATCAAGACCATCAGCCAGATGATATGGCTGAACTACACCCTGCTGATGCTGTGGCTGTTCCCGGAAGCGGGCTGGGCCCATACTGTCTTTGTGGTGCTGATGGGCATAGTGGTGGCGACGACGGTGCTGAGCGGCGCCAACTATATGCTGAAGAACAAAGAGCTTTACAGCGACCGGTAAGGGTCGAATTGCAATACAAGGAGTAATATTATGCAGCTTTATAACAGTTTGAGCCACAAAAAAGAGGAATTTGTGCCCAACCACCCGGACATCGTGAAGATGTATACCTGCGGCCCCACCGTGTACCACTTTGCCCATATCGGCAATCTGCGCACCTACATCATGGAGGATGTGCTGGAAAAATACCTGCGGTACTGCGGCTACAATGTCAAACGCGTCATGAACATCACCGATGTGGGGCACCTCTCCAGCGACGCCGATACCGGCGAGGACAAGATGCTGAAGGGCGCGAAGCGCGAGCATAAAACGGTGATGGAGATCGCCAAATACTACACCGACGCCTTCTTTGAGGACTGCCGCAAGCTGAATATTAAGATCCCGGATGTGGTGGAGCCCGCCACCGCCTGCATTCCCGAATTCATCAAGCTGGTGGAGGGGCTGCTGGAAAAAGGCTACGCCTATGTAGCAGGCGGCAATGTTTACTTTGATACCTCCAAGCTGGAGAAGTATTATGTCTTTAACGACCACAACGAGGAGGATCTCGCCGTCGGTGTCCGGGAGGGCGTGGAAGAGGACCAGAACAAGCGCAACAAGGCGGACTTTGTGCTGTGGTTCACCAAGAGCAAGTTTGAGGACCAGGAGCTGAAGTGGGATTCCCCCTGGGGCGTGGGTTACCCCGGCTGGCACATCGAGTGCAGCGGCATTTCGATGAAGCACCTGGGCGAGGACCTGGATATCCACTGCGGCGGCATTGATAATGCCTTCCCGCACCACACCAATGAGATCGCCCAAAGTGAGGCGTACCTGGGCCACAAGTGGTGCAATTACTGGTTCCATGTGCTGCACCTGAATACCAATACCGGCAAGATGAGCAAGAGCAAGGGTGAATTCCTCACGGTTTCTCTGCTGGAGGAGAAGGGCTACCGTCCGCTGGCGTACCGCTATTTCTGCCTGCAGAGCCACTACCGCAAGGTGCTGGTCTTTAGCTACGAGAACCTGGATAACGCCGAGCAGGCCTATGATAAGCTGGTGGCGAGAGTGGCGGCGCTGAAGCCGGTGGAGAGCGATGCCATCGATGAGGAGGCGGCCGCGGCGCTGCGGAAGGAATTTACCGACGCGCTGGATAATGACCTCAACACCTCGCTGGCGGTGACGGCGGTTTATGATGTGCTGAAGGCCAAGACCAACGATAAGACCAAGGCCATGCTGCTGCGGGAATTTGAGACGGTGCTGGGGCTGGGGCTCTTTGAGGAGGCGGCCAAGCACCAGGAGAAGAAGCAGGCGCCGGCGGCCGAGGAAAGCGACCCGGAGATCGACGCGCTGATCGCCGAGCGGCAGGCCGCCCGCAAAAATAAGGACTTTGCAACGGCGGACCGCATCCGTGATGAGCTGACCGCCCGGGGCATTGTGCTGACCGATACCCCCGAGGGCGTAAAATGGCACCGGGCCTGATGACAGGAGGATATAAGATGGACTGGCAGAAAACCGCTGAAAATATGGAAAAAAGGGGCTTTACCGTGCGGCGCTACGCCACCGGCGCCGAAGCCGCCGAGGCCCTGTGCGAGGAGCTGAAGGGGCAGGAAATCGGCATGGGAGGCAGCGTGACCGCCGCCCAGCTGGGCCTGCCCGAAAAGCTGGAGGCAGCGGGCTGTACCGTTTACGCCCGGGGCCGCAGCTGGGATAGAAAGGACACCGATAAGGGTGTGACGGCTCCGGTGTATATCAGCAGCGCCAACGGCGTGGCGGAAACCGGCGAGCTGGTAAACATCGACGGCACCGGCAACCGGGTGGCGGCAACGCTGTATGGACCCGAGAAGGTGTACTTTATCGTGGGGCTGAATAAGCTGGCCCCGACGCTGGAGGCAGCGATATGGCGGGCGAGGAACATCGCCAGCCCGCTGAACGCGAAGCGGCTGAACCGCAGGACCCCCTGTGCCCTGAGCGAGGTAATGAAGTGCTATGACTGCCAGAGCCCCGAGCGCATCTGCAGGGGTATGACCATCCACATGGGGCCCATGAAAGGCGTGGGGGAGACCATAGTGGTGCTGATAGACGAGAAACTGGGATATTGAGCCGAAACGGCTGCGAAGAATAAACGAGGTGGAACATGAAACACGAGACAGTTTTGGTGTTGGATTTCGGCGGGCAGTATAATGAACTGATCGCCCGGCGGGTGCGTGACCTGGGCGTTTACTGCGAGGTGCACCCCTACAAAAAGGCGCTGGAAAAGATAGAGGAGCTTTCGCCCATCGGCATTATTTTTACCGGCGGGCCCAACAGCGTATATGAGGAGGGCGCCCCCAAGGTGGATCCGGCGGTATTCGAGCAGGGGCTGCCCATCCTGGGACTGTGCTACGGTCTGCAGATGATGAGCCAGGTGCTGGGCGGCGAGGTGAAAAGCGCGCCGACCCGCGAATTTGGCAAGACGCCGGTGCACTACGATACCGAGAGCCTGCTCTTTAAGGGGATGCCGCAGGAGGCCATCTGCTGGATGAGCCATGTGGACTATGTGAGCCGTCTGCCGGAGGGCTTTACCGCTATCTGCCACACGGCGGCCACCGCCAACGCGGGCATCCAGTGTAAAGAGAAAAACCTGTACGGGGTGCAGTTCCACCCGGAGGTGGAGCACACCCAGTTCGGCAATGATATACTAAAGAATTTCCTGTATGAGATCTGCCATGCCAAGGGCGACTGGAGCATGAAGGACTATGCCCGCAGCACGGTGGAAGCCCTGCGGGAGAAGATCGGCGACGGCAAGGTGCTGCTGGCGCTTTCCGGCGGGGTGGACAGCAGTGTGGCGGCTGCCCTGCTGGACCGCGCGGTGGGCGATAAGCTGACCTGCATCTTTGTGGACCACGGCCTGATGCGCAAGAACGAGGGCGATGAGGTGGAGGCGGCCTTTGCCGGGCGTGGGATGAAGTTTATCCGCGTGAACGCCGAGGAGCGCTTCTTGGCAAAGCTGGCCGGCGTGACCGAGCCGGAGAGAAAGCGCAAGATCATCGGTGAGGAGTTTATCCGGGTCTTTGAGGAAGAAGCGAAGAAGATCGGTAAGGTGGATTTCCTGGCGCAGGGCACCATTTACCCGGATGTGATCGAATCCGGCGCGGGGGATGCCGCGGTCATCAAGAGCCACCACAATGTGGGCGGCCTGCCGGACTATGTGGACTTTAAGGAGATCGTGGAGCCGCTGCGGCTGCTCTTTAAGGACGAGGTACGGCGGCTGGGCCTGGAGCTGGGCCTGCCGGAGTATCTGGTGTGGCGGCAGCCGTTCCCCGGGCCGGGGCTGGCCATCCGTGTCATCGGCGAAGTGACCAAGGACAAGCTGGAGATCCTGCGGGACGCCGATGCCATTTTCCGCGAGGAGCTGGCGGAGGCGGGACTTTCCCGCAAGGTACACCAGTACTTTGCCGTACTGACCAACAACCGCTCCGTGGGCGTGATGGGGGACTTCCGCACCTATGACTACACGCTGGCGCTGCGCGGCGTGACGACCACCGACTTTATGACGGCGGACTGGGCACGCATCCCCTATGAGGTGCTGGAGAAGGTTTCGAGCCGTATCATCAACGAGGTGGACCACATCAACCGGATTGTGTATGATATTACGAGCAAGCCGCCGGCGACGATTGAGTGGGAATAATTTTATAGGTTCAAAAAAGCCCGTAAACACTGGACTTTTGCGTTACGGAACTGCCCCGTGACAACAAAATGACAACATTTTAAGATTATCCAAGAATAAAGAGCTATCTGATTTCTGCTAGAGAAGTCAGATAGCTCTTTTTTGTTTTCTGTATTTTTTATGTTGCCTACCTTGCAAAAATACTTCCCGCGATGGGGCATATGAATGCCTTTCTCAAAGCTTGTGCGCTTTCATGGAGGTGAAATCTTTTCTACCCCCAAAACCGATACAGCGGTGAGCGGCCAAAAGAGAAGAAAAAAATCTCCCGGTTCTTTGCTTTTAGGGGGAATTATGGTATAATCCGAAGGGAAAACTGCCCTCAAGGAAAGGAACGCGACCATGAAACAGAACCGGAAAGTCCCCAAGCCTCCCCGCGATCTGCGTGCGGTGATCCACAAAAAACCCACCGTTTTCGCGGTGTATCTCATCCTGCGTATTGTCGTCTTATTGACCCTTGTTTCCTCCATTATCCGCGGGGAGTACGAAAACGCCTTTGTGTGCCTGCTGGTGCTGTTTTTATTTATGCTGCCGCTTTTTATCCAGCAGAACTTTGGCATAGAGCTGCCCAGCACGCTGGAGATCATCATCCTGCTGTTTATCTTCGCTTCCGAGATCCTGGGGGAACTGGGGTGCTTCTTTATTACCTACCCCAACTGGGATTCTATTCTGCACACCACCACCGGCTTTTTATGCGCGGCCACCGGCTTTGCGCTTATTGATATTCTGAACCGCAACAGCAAGATCAAGTTTGAGCTTTCGCCGGTGTATGTTTCGCTGGTGGCTTTCTGCTTTTCCATGACCATCGGTGTGCTGTGGGAGTTCTTTGAGTTCAGCATGGACCGGCTGTTCCTAATGGATATGCAGAAGGATACCATTATCCACAGCATCACCTCCGTGATGCTGGACCCCACCAATATGAACATCCCGGTGACCATTGGGGATATCACCAGTGTGGCGGTAAACGGGCAGGAGCTGGGCTTTGGCGGGTACCTGGATATCGGGCTGTACGATACCATGGAGGACCTGTTTGTCAATTTCATCGGGGCGCTGGTCTTTAGCTTTATCGGATACTTTTACATCAAGCGCCGCGGGGAGGGGAAGATCGCCAAGGCTTTTATCCCCACCATTACCGAGACAAAACAGGAGGAAGGGCCTGCTGAAGTACCGGCTACGCCCACGACGGAAGAAGAGTGAGGGAGGGCTTAGCGTATTCCTCCTTGGCAAAAGAAAAGGCCCGTACCGATGGCAGAACCACCGGTACGGGCTGATATTTTTCTGCGGGGGAAGGGGAGAGGATCACTCTAGCAGGCCGCTTTCACGCAGCAGCAGCTCCACATCGGTACCCTTGACCTTCTTCAGCAGGATCTTGACCGCTTCCCGCTCGCCGAAGGAGAGCGGCAATTCGCTGATGGGCTTCTTATCGACGGCATAGTAGCAGGCACGCAGCAGCTCACGCACATCGTACTTGCTGCCCCATACCTCCGGCACGCCGCGGTCCACATTCAGCAGGGTATATACCGATTCCATACCGGTACGCATCGAATATTCGGTGGTGAAGATGGTATCGCGGGGGGTCTCCGCAAACTGCCCGATGAAGGCGAAGTTCACGGCGCCATCCGGTACCACCTTGGGGCGGTCGCTTTCCTTGCGGGGCTGGAAGAAGGCATTGATATAGGGCATATAGCAGGTGGTGGTATTGCAGGCCGTCGCCGCCAGCTCCTCAATGCGGTCCTCCGGGATGCCGATATGGTACAGCCACTCACGGCAGATCTCCTCACCGGTGCAGTTCCGCATGGCTTTCTTGACGAAATTACCCTCCCGGTCGGTGTGCAGGCCGTACACCCACACCAGCACGGTGCTCTTGTCCTGGCTCTTAAACTGCGGCTGGCGGTTGATGGTCCAGGAAAGGTACCAGTGATCTACACTGTCCTTCACGGTGACAATACCGCCGGTGGTCACCTTGCCGGCGCGGGGGTCGCGCTTGCAGATATTCATGATGTGGCGGATGACTTCCTCATCAGCGGTGGCAACCGTGGCACTCATCCAGTTGGTGGCCTCCACATCGCTGCAGAAGGCGTCGGGGTTGCCGTATTCGCCGTGCTGCGCCTGCCGTGCGATGGCCTTCCACATATCCCACGATTCGCCGCAGCCGTTATGGATGCCGGAGAGATCGGGGGCGTGGGTCTGGTCGCCGTAGCAGGAGGTATCGGTGCAGCAGCCATTGGTGATGAAAACAAGATCATCCTCGATGAGATCAATGGTCTGCTCCTTGCCGTCCTTCACATAGACGATCTGACGGGCGACCTTCTTATCGCCTTCGGTCTCGATGACAACATTGCGGACATCCATGCCGAACTCAATGCGGACGCCGTGGCTCTCCAGGTACTTGACCAGTGGCAGGATCATGCTTTCGTACTGGTTATACTTGGTGAAGCGCAGGGCGCTGAAGTCGGGCAGGCCATCGATGTGATGGACATACCGGCAGAGGTAACGCTTCATCTCCAGTGCGCTGGACCACCGCTGGAAGGCGAACATCGTCTGCCAGTACAGCCAGAAGTTGGTGCCCCAGAAGCTCTCGGGCAGCACCTCGGAGATCTTCTTATCCTCCAGGTCCTTTTCCGGGGTAATGAACAGCTTGGAAAGGGCCATGGCACTTTCCTTATCCAGCGCGAACTTCTTATCGGTGTGGGCGTCCTCGCCGCGGTTCACGGTGGCACGGCACAGGGAGTAGTTGGGGTCGTGCTTATTGAGCCAATAGTATTCATCCAGTACGGATACACCGGGGGTTTCGATGGAGGGCACATCGCGGAAGGTATCCCACATCACCTCAAAGTGGTTATCCATTTCGCGGCCGCCGCGCATATAAAAGCCCTTGGTGACATCCTTGCGGCCATCGCAGCTGCCGCCGGCCAGGTCCAGCTTTTCCAGCAGGTGGATGCGCTCGCCTTTCATCTGGCCATCGCGCACCAGGTAAAATGCGGCGGTAAGACCGGCCAGGCCGGTGCCGATGATATAGGCGGATTTGTTATCGACGCCCTGGGGCTTTTCGGGGTGAGCAAAGCTTTCGTAGGTTCCAGCGGAATAATACATAAATAGGCCTCCTGTAAGATTGGATTCGGGAGCGGCGCTCCCTTGGATGGCTTTATTCTATCCCGCCGGGCCGCGAAATAAAATAGACAGAAAAACCCCCGTGACAAAAACCTCATCACGGGGAAAGAGCTGAATAAGTTTTTATCAAACGGGCTTGTTTGTCAAGGATTTGAGGGCCGGTCGGTGCGGAAGCGCTCCAGCGCGGCGCTGATGCTGCCCTGGATGACCAGAGCCAGCTTATTCACCAGCAGCTCCGGCTCGGCCCGCATATCGTCCTTGATCCAATCCAGCATGAGCCCCACAAAGGAATAGGAGTGGACCTGCGCGATGAACTGCTTATCCTCCTCCCGCACCGTCATCCCGGCGGAGCGCTCCGCAATGACGCCCATGATGAGCTGATCGGTGAGGGGGACCAGGTATTTTTCCACCTGCTCCCGGCTGACGCACCGATAGACATTCATCACAAAGACCTTATTTTCCCGCACCGCGTGGAAGATTTGAATAAAGCCCTGCTGCCAGGTATCGTAGGTCTTTTTGTTGGCCAGTGCCTTGGCAGCGTCCTCCATGCAGGCCCATTCCACCAAATCGTAGATATCCTTGAAGTGATAGTAGAAGGTCATGCGGCTGATGCCGCAGTCCTCGGTGATATCAGTGACAGTGATTTTGGAAAGCGGCTTTTCCCGCAGCAGGTTTTTCAGCGATTGCTCCAGCGCGCGTTTGGTGATCTGGGACATGGGGCATCTCCTTCCGGCTCTATTTTTCCCTATTATAGCATGCGGCGGCCCTACCGTTCCAGCGGCTTTTTGCAAACAAACCGAACCATGGAGGAAAAACGGGACAGGCGGGGGCTTTTGTGGTATAGTAATGGTATAATAATGCTTGCAAGGAGGATATGCCATGAGCTGCTTTATTACCCATTACGCCTCCCCGCTGGGACGCCTGCTGCTGGCTGCCGATGAGGAGGGTCTGACCGGTCTGTGGCTGGAAGGACAGAAGTACTTTGCGGCCGGACTGCCGCAGCAAAGGGAGGAGCAGCGCACGCCGGCTCTGGAAGAGGCCTGCCGCTGGCTGGATACCTACTTTACCGGCCGGGAGCCGGATTTTACTCCGCCGCTGCATCCTGTGGGCTCGGATTTTCAGCGGGCGGTGTGGCAGCTTCTGCTGCAGATCCCCTATGGGCAGACCACCACCTATGGCGCGCTGGCCGGGGAACTGGCGCGGCAGCGCGGCTTGACACATTTTTCGGCGCAGGCGGTGGGCGGCGCCGTGGGGCATAACCGTGTTTCCATTATCATCCCCTGCCACCGGGTAGTGGGCAGCGGCGGCAGCCTTACCGGCTACGCCGGCGGGCTGGAGAATAAGATCAAGCTGCTGGAGCTGGAGAGTGCCGACCTTGGCGGCTTATACCGGCCAACCAAAGGAACGGCGCTGTAAAGCCTGTTCTCCGGCTTGACGCTGGCGACGGCGCGCATTATACTGGTAGAAGATTTTGCAGGACGACCCGACAGGAGGGATGTACGATGAAACAATATCATATCGTGGATCTCTTTGCCGGGGTGGGCGGGCTGAGCTACGGTTTTTCCCAGCTGCCGGGTTTTCGCATCCTGGCGGCCAATGAGATAGAAAAGGACATTGCAGCGGCCTATTCCCTCAATCACCCCGGGGTAAAGATGTTGAATTGTGATATCGCTGACCTAACCAAAGAACGGCTGGCCGGGGCCCTGGGTGGGCAGCAGGTGGATATTGTGGTAGGCGGCCCACCCTGTCAATCCTATTCCACGCTGGGTAAGCGCCGGATGGATGACCGGGCGAATCTCTTTTTGCAGTATAAGCGTATCCTGCAGATTTTGCAGCCGCAGGCATTTATCTTTGAGAATGTGACCGGCATCCTCAGCATGGATCACGGCCGCCTGTTCCAGCGGGTGGAAAGCGAGTTCCGGGCGCTGGGCTACGATGTGCGCCACGATATCCTCAATGCTGTCGATTTTGGTGTGCCGCAGCAGCGGGAACGGGTGATCCTGGTGGGGATGAAGGGAGAAAATAACTACATCTTTCCGGTTCCAACCCACGGCCCGGGGAAAAAGCCCTATGTAACGCTAAAGGATGCTATAGGAGACCTTCCCCAACTAAAAAGCGGGGAGAGTGCCAGCCACTACGCCGGGGTCGCGGAGAACGAATTTCTGCGGTTTGTACGGGCAGGTGCCGGGCAGCTGGTAACGGAACACGCTGCCCCCAAAAACGGCGCGCACCTCATCCGCATTATGCAGACTTTGCAGGATGGTCAATCCAAGGATGACCTGCCGGAGGAAATCCGCCCCAAAAGCGGCTACGGCAATACCTATGCCAAGCTGTGGTGGGAGCGTCCCTCCACCACCATCACCCGAAATTTTGCCTGTCCCTCCTCCTCCCGCTGCATTCACCCGCGGGATTCCCGCGCCATGTCCATCCGGGAGGGTGCCCGGTTGCAAAGCTTCCCGGATGATTACCGGTTCTATGGCTCCGATGGTATGAAGCGGCTGGAGATCGGCAATGCGGTGCCGCCGCTGCTCTCGGTGGCCATTGTCCAGGAGATGCAAAGCGCCCTGAAAAGAAAGGAACAGATGCCGGAAAGGAGTGACCCCATGCGGTTGACCGACCAACAGATTGAAGAAACCTATCGGCTGATTGAACAGCACCACCAGGAATTTCTGGTATCCCAGGGGGTAAGGCTGCCCCGGCTGCGGCAGGCCGGGCAGTACACCAAATATGCGCTGACGCTGGTATATCTAGCGCAGGGTTACCCCCATACCCGCACCGTCAGCAAAAAGGAACTCACCGAGTTTATTCGGCAGTACTACCCGGATGTGAATGATGTGCAGCAGGCTAGGCACCTGGGTGCCCAGCAGGGCTGGTGCATCCTTTCCGGGGAGCGCAATGACTTGGCTTCGGAGGGGATGAAGTCCGGGGAATACCGCCTGCAAACGCTGGAGGAGTGCTATCCGGGCTTTACGGCGGAGCGTCGGGAGGAACAAATGGATGCTGACTACTGGGAAGCGCTGAAGGCAAAGTATGATTACCGCTGTGCCTGCTGCGGCTCCCGGGAGGGCGAACCACACCGTTACTGGAAAAATACCCTTACCAAGCTGCAAAAGGGGCACAAGGACCCCCGCCGGCCGTTGGGCCCCGGCAATATCATTCCCCAATGCAGCAAATGCAACCAACCCGACCGCAATTGCTGGGTCTACGATGATAAGGGCCGGGTGGTGGGCCTTGCCAATGCCATTGTAGTGGAGCGCTGCCCCGCCGATCTTCAAAAGGAGATCTACATACGGCTGTACCGGCAATTTGGCGGCAAAGACCCCAAGGACCTGTGATCTTTTTACGACAAAGGAAAGCCAGCCCCCGCGGTTGGCTTCTTTTTATAGGGAAACAAGGGAAACCTTGTTATAAATTTGACGAACACAGCGAAATTTGGTATACTATCTCCATCCTAATCAAAGGCAAGGGGACCGGGAATATGAAACTTTTACCCTGCGCGGTGCGCGGCGTGCTGGCTGGTTTGATGATCTCTATCGGCGGCTATGTGTACCTGGGCTGCGAAAACCGTGTGGTGGGGGCGGTGTTCTTCACTGTGGGGCTCATCACCATCACCCTGTTTGGGTTCGATCTGTATACCGGAAAAATTGGCTACTGGCTGGGCCAAAGTCGGCAGGAACGCTGGCAGACGCTGCTTTCTCTGCCTTGTAATGCCGTGGGCTGCCTGATAGCGGGCCTGGCCCGCAGACCGGCCGGGGCAGTGCTGGCCCTATGTGAGGCCCGCCTGGCCAAAGCGCCCCTTACCCTGTTGGTGGATGGCATCTTCTGCGGCATCCTTGTCTTTATCTGCGTCGAGATCTACAAGACCAGGGGAACGGTGCTGGGCATCCTTATTTGCATCCCCACCTTCATTCTCTGCGGGTTCGAGCACTCCATTGCCGATATTTTCTACTTCTGCAATGCCCGTATCTTCAGCGGCCAGGCTGTGTTGGTGGTAGTGCTGGTGGCGTTGGGCAATGCCCTCGGGGCACTTATCATCCCGGCAGCCCGGCTGGTGTACCAGCCCAAAGAGGAACAACCCCATTGGGAATAGAAACGCTGCGTGGTCCATCGGGCTGCGCGGCTTTTTTTACAAAAGATCGCATCTCCTTATCGATATCCTGTTGGATGCCGTATGTGTGCGGCGGCTCCTGCCGCAGAGCCCCAGGCCCAGCGTGCTCAGGCGTTCTTCGCCCCTTGGCAGCCTACAGTATTCCATCATTTCTTCTCAAACTCCTTTGCTGCATCTTTCAGGTATTGGCGGATGGGCAGATGCTGGGGGCAGGCGGTCTCGCATTTTCCGCAGCCGATGCACTCGTGGGCTTTGCCGTTGCAGGCGGTGCAGGGGATAAGGCCCTTGGGGCGCAGCACTCGGCACACCTCAGCCACGGCTGTTTGCTCGGTCTCATCCAGCGGCCGGTAGTCCTTCATCACCACCACATTGTCCCGCCGCCAGGTATTCGTCCACCATCTGGCTAAACTGTGCCAGGTCCACCTCCTCGCCCTGCATGGGCAGCCGCATACAGCCAAAGCCAAAGTTCTTTTTTACTTCCGCAAAGCTCATAATAGGCGCTCTCCTTCCATTTTGTTGCTATTTTCATTATGAACCCTAAAGTTCACTTTAGGTTAGGAGCTTTTTCACAGAAAACCGTCCCCCGGCTGTTTCACAGTTTGGCTCCCCTGTCCCAAATTTTCTCATCCGCCGACTTTTGCCGATGGGCTCCGAGCCGCCCCGGCGCTACAATGAAGAGGAAATAAAGGGCTTTGCCCTGTACTACCGGGAAAGGAACGGGAACTGACTATGACACTGATGGAAAAAGCCGCCCATGCGGCAGAACGCAAGGCCTTCGAGAAGGTGCTGGAAAACTTCATCCAAAAGGGAAAAACAGCGGATGCCGCCTCCGCCGCGCAGGACCTGGTGGATATGGCCGAAAAGATCCAGGGCAGCGTGTGGAAGAAGGAATCCTTCGAGGTGCTGCGCATGATAGCGGGCCAGCCCGATGGCAAATGGGCGCACTATGTCCAGCGAATTCTGGACGAAACCGACCCCTATATTCTCAAAACCTTCCTCACCAACGCGGTGTATGAGGGTGGCTTCCGCGGCTATCAGCAGGCCCAGAAGAACGCCGAAAAGTATGGCTGCAATATCCCCTGGCTCATTTTGATGGACCCCACCTCCGCCTGCAATATGCACTGCACCGGCTGCTGGGCGGCAGAGTACGGTCATCAGCAGAGCCTGACCTTTGAGGAGATGGATCGAGTCCTCACCGAGGCCAAGGAGCTGGGTACCCATGCCTGCCTCTTTACCGGCGGCGAGCCGCTCATCCGCAAAAAGGATATCATTCGCCTGTGCGAAAAGCACCGGGATATGGCCTTCCACGCCTTCACTAATGGCACCCTCATCGATGACGATTTCTGCAGGGAGCTGCTGCGGGTCGGCAATTTCTTTGTGTCCGTCTCCATCGAGGGCTTTGAGGAAGCCAATGACGGCCGCCGCGGCGAGGGCCACTTCCAGAAGGCGCTGGCCGCCATGGAGCTGATGCACCGCTACAAGATCCCCTTCGGCGTGTCCATCTGCTACACCTCCAAAAACTACAAGACCGTCACCAGCGATGAATTTTTGGATCTGCTCATCAGCAAGGGCTGCGTCTTTGCGTGGTACTTCCACTATATGCCGGTCGGCGTGGGCGCCTCCACCGAGCTGCTGCTGACCCCCGAGCAGCGCACCTACATGAAAAACCGTGTGCGGGAGATCCGCGGTGTGACCGGCGGCAAGGAGCTTTACTGCATCGACTTCCAGAATGACGGTGAATTTGCCGGCGGCTGTGTGGCCGGCGGGCGCATTTACTGCCACATCAATGCGGCCGGTGATGTGGAGCCCTGCGTCTTTATCCATTATTCCGGCGCCAATATCCGGGAAAAGAGCTTCCTGGAGTGCCTGCAGCAGCCGCTATTCCTGGAATACCGCAAGGGTCAGCCCTTCAATGGTAACCACCTGCGGCCCTGCCCCATGCTGGAAAATCCCGATCTCCTGCCGGAGATGGTGAAGCGCAGCGGCGCCCGCTCCACCAATCTGGAGGCGCCGGAAAGTGCCGAGCACCTGTGCGAAAAGTGCAAGGCCTACGCCGCCTGCTGGCAGCGCACCGCCGAACAGCTGTGGGACGAAGAGCACCGGCAGTAAGCCGGGACCCAAGAAAAAACCGCTCATCCGTGCCAGATGGGCGGTCATTTTTATACGCGGTATGCGGGTATGCCTGCGCGGCCGCCTTTTACCGTCCAAAGGGCGCGGCCTGCCGCAGTGCCGCCACAAACTGCGCCAGCGCGGGGTTTTGGGCGTCCCGCCGCCACGCCGCTATCACTTCCTCCTGCTCGCCCTGTCCGGTCAGCGGGATAAAAACCAGGTTTTCCGCCGGAGCATGCTTTCGCGCCGAGTAATCCGGCAGAATGGATACCCCTTCTTCCGCCGCCACCATCATCAGGATGCTCTCACTATCGGAGGAGCAGAACAGGATATTAGGCCGGTAGCCTGCCTCCTTATACAGGTTCATAAAAAACGCGTCGCCGTAGGAATCCAGCGTTTCCGCCGGGGACATGTAAATGATCGGCTCCCCCCGCAGCTCCCGGCGGGTCAGCCGCACCCGCTGCGCCAGCGGATGCCCGGCATACAGCGCCGCCACCAGCCCCACCTCCTCGGCCAGCAGCCAGTCCACCCGTTCATCCTGCTTCAGGTTGGTGCTGTCCCAGGTCAGGATCAGATCAAACTGATTCCCCAAAAGTCCCGCCGCCAGCTGGTCGGTGGTGCAGCGGTAAAAGGTGATCAGCAAATTGGCGTGCCGCTGGTGGAATTCCCGCAGGAAATCGGTAAATCCGCTTTGCTCATAGCCCTTTAGGTACCCAATGCGCAGGCTGCCGGAAAGCCCAGTGGAAGCTCCGTGCGCCCGGTCAATGGCTTGATCCATCCGCTCCAGGATCGCCTTCGCTTCGGTCAGAAACGCCTTGCCCGCCGGCGTTAGGGAAACCGGCCGGGTACTCCGGTCAAACAGGGGACACCCCAGCATCTCCTCCAGCAGCCGTATCTGCTGCGTCACCGCTGTCTGGGAGATAAAAAACTGGTCGGCTGCCTTGGTAAAGCTCCGGCTCTCCGCCGCCGCCACAAAGTATCTCAGTTGGTTTCGGTTCATCGGTTTCCTCCCTTTCTCCTTTCCGGTCCCTGCAATCCGCTGCATCATAACTTTTTCTTATATTATAATGCCAAACTGCTCCTTGTCAATGCTCCTCTCCCGTCCTATAATAAGAATACTTTTTATAAAGTCGAAATGAGGAGTATTGTATGCAAAGAGAAAATTTCCGTTCCCGCTTAGGGTTCCTGCTGGTCAGCGCCGGCTGCGCCATCGGCATCGGCAATGTCTGGCGCTTCCCCTATATCACCGGCCAGTACGGCGGTGGATACTTTGTGCTGTTTTATCTCATCTGCCTGGTCATCATGGGCATCCCGGTTATGACCATGGAGCTGGCCGTGGGCCGCGCCAGCCGCAAAAGCGCCGTACAGGCCTACCAGACCCTAGAAAAGCCGGGCCAGAAGTGGCACATCCACGGCTGGTTCTGCATGCTGGGCTGCTGCCTGCTTATGATGTACTACACCACCGTCACCGGTTGGATGGTGGATTACTTTTATAAATTCCTCCGGGGCGATTTTGTCGCCGGCATGGGCACCGAGGAGATCGGCGGCGTCTTCAGCCAGATGCTCTCCTCCCCCGGAGAAATGACCATCTTTATGGTCATCGTGGTCGTTCTGGGCTTTTTGGTTTGCAGCTTTGGCGTGCAGAAAGGCCTCGAGCGCATCACCAAGGTCATGATGATCGCCCTGCTGGCCCTCATTGTTGTGCTGGCGGTGCATAGCCTGCTGCTGCCCGGCGCCGCCGAGGGCATGAAATTCTACCTGCTCCCCTCCGCCGAAAGCATCCGTACCAACGGCCTGGGGAATATCATCACCGCCGCCATGAATCAGGCCTTCTTTACCCTCAGTCTCGGCATCGCCGCCATGGAGATCTTTGGAAGCTACATGAGCCGGGAGCACACCCTCGCCGGCGAGGCCACCCGCATCTGTGCCCTGGATACCTTTGTGGCCCTCATGGCCGGCGTCATTATCTTCCCGGCCTGCTTCTCCTATGGTGTCCAGCCCGATGCCGGCCCCCCCCTCATCTTCCAGACGCTCCCCAGCGTTTTCGTCAATATGGAGGGCGGCCGCCTGTGGGGCACCCTGTTCTTCCTGTTCATGACCTTCGCCAGCTTCTCCACGGTGCTGGCCGTGTTTGAGAATCTCCTGGCCTTCGCGGTGGATACCTTCGGCATCAGCCGCAAAAAGGCCTCCCTTATCGGCTGCATTGCCATGCTGGTGCTCAGCATGCCCTGTGTCCTTGGCTTTAATGTCTGGGGCGACCTGCAGCTCATCGGCGCCCGCGGCGTGCAGGATAGCGAAGACTTCCTCGTCAGCAGCCTGCTGCTGCCCATCGGCTCGCTCATTTATCTGCTGTTCTGCGTCAGCCGCTGGGGCTGGGGCTTCGAAAATTACCTCGCGGAGGCCAATACCGGAAAAGGCCCCAAGCTCCCCCGCTGGCTGCGTCCCTATTTCCGCTATGTCCTGCCCCTGCTCATCATCGTCATTTTGGTGCAGGGCCTTCTGTAATCAGTCAAAAATCAAGAGCCGTCCCCACGGGGCGGCTCTTTTCGTATCTGGTATTCCGCTATCTTAAGGCTCCTCTTACATCGGGAAGCGGCCAGCCGTATAAATGACGGCATGGCTGCCGGAACAAGCAAAACCGAGATGATCGCCCCATCTGCCGGTAGGAGAATAGACCAAACCTAACATACCCATCCAAAAGGAAAAGCCCCTCTCGGAGCTTCCTTTTCATAGGACGATCGCTTATGTCATTATCGGCGCTTCTCCCTTCGCGAAGACCATCACACTCACGGTGTAGCACCCGTCGCCCGGCTTTGTCTCCATCTCGCCGCCGTATTTCTTCACCACCCGGTTGATGATCCCCCGGCCGTTGCCGCGGGTCATCTTGCCCTGGTTCACGGCGGTGCCATCGGCGCCCTTACCGCAGCTGTTGCGGCACAGGATGGAAAGCGCCCCATCCGCCGTCTGCATGGTTAGTCCTACCTGCTTCGGCTCAGCTGCCCCGGCCGCCGCTATGGCGTTATCCAGCAGATTGCTCACCAACGCCACCAGGTCGTAGTCGTCAAAGCCCGCCGTCCCCGCCGTCAGCTTTATGTCAAAGTTCGCCTCAATACCCGCCTTTTCACAGTCGGCGGCCTTATTCACCAGCAGCGCGTTCAGTATGGCGTTGCGGCAGTAGTGCAGGTTGATGAGCTTCGGCGCGGCCACCTCCTCGGCATACTGCTTCAGGTCGGTGCCCTCCGGGGCCCCGGCGGTCAGGCTGCGTATCACCGCCACATGGTTATTGATGTCATGCTGCATCTCCCGTATCTGCTTCTGCTGCTCCTCCAGCAGGGTATAGTAGCTCTGCTGCATCCGGGTGGCCTCCAGCTGGGCCCGCAGCGCGGCGTTCTCGTTCATCCGGCGGATCATCACAAACAGCGCCAGGTCGCCCAGCATCCCCGCCACCAGCGCCGCCACCCCATAGGGGTTAAAAATGGCCGTCTTGGTCTCATTGGCGTACAGCACCAGGGTAATAAAAAACAGAATAAACTGCGAAGCGGGGATCAGGATATACGCCATGATGTCCAGCCGGGCATTGCGGCTCTGCACATACCGTATCAGCCGGATGATCCCCCAGCAGAGCCCCATGATGATCAGCTCCGAGGCGGCAATGGAAGCGTTAAAGTACCACACGCCCCGCACATTATCCAGCAGGTAGTAGTACATGTAGTCGGGGATCAGCCAGATCGCCAGGATATCCCCCAGCGCCATCCCCAGTATTTCTATTATCTTTTCCACAAAGAACAGCAGCAGCCGCATCGCGATGCTGCCGTCAAATACCGTAAACAGATAGACCAGCTGAAAGACAAAATACAGCGCCATCAGCAGGTAGAAAATAGGGATCGCGTTGTTGCCGGGTACTTCCCGCAGGTAGCTGATGATGACTAGCCCAATATACAGCAGCAGGGTGGCGCGGGTCAGGTTTTTCCGGCTTTGGTATTTCGGCTTGTAGGGGATAAACGCGTGGATAAACCACACAAATATAAATGTGATCAGATTATTGATGATGCCATACACCATGTTTCCAAAGAAATGCGATGTAAAAAACTGAATGATTGCTGTCATGCTTCTCTCTCCTCAATTCCGTTCTCTCTCACAGCTCGATATGGTGGTATTTACGGAACTGCTCCCGCACGGCAGGGTAGTAGCCGTGGCTGATGGGCACCACCGTCCCGTCCTTCATCAGGAAGCTCTCCCGCCGAAACACCGCCGCATGGTTTAGGCTCACCGCAAAGCTGTTGTGGCACCGCAGAAAGGCCGGGTCCCCCAGCCGTTCCAGCAGCTCCTCCAGCCCCAGGGCGGTGGTCACGCACTGCCCGTCCGCCAGGTGCAGCTTGGTCACCCGCAGCCGCCGCTCCAGGTGGGAGATCTCCCGTTTTTCCAGTACCAGCTGGCCGCCCTTCTGCGGCAGCACCAGTTGGCCGTTTTCGGCCTCGGCCAGTGCGGTCATCGCCTTTTGCAGCGCCAGCGGCAGGTGCTTCTCCATCGTCGGCCGGTACACATAGTAGGTGTGCCGGGTGGCATAGGCGTCGGGGGCATAGTCCAGGTATCCCGTCAGGTAGATGATCTGGCAGGTGGGCAGCAGCCGGTTCAGCGCTTTTCCCACCGCTATGCCGTTCATCTCTCCCAGCTCAATATCCAGCACCGCCAGCTGGTAGCGGCAGTTCTCCTCCCGCACCGCGCGCAGCAGTGCTTCCCCGCTTTCAAATGGCGCAATCAGCGCCTCCTCAGCAAAATATTCCCGCAGCCGGGCGGCGGTCGCTTCCCGCAGCTCTCTCTCATCATCGCATATCGCTATTTTTATCATCCCGTCGCCTCCACTCTTTTGTCAAATTATATCACACCTGTGCGAATTTTGGAAGAAAATATGACAGTATCTTACCTATTTATGCACGCTGTCCCAAAGGGTCTTTCCCCTGCACCCCTTCTGTGTTACAATAGCCTTGATAAGGGGTAAGGGAGCGGAGAAGAACGACTGGGCAGATGTCACCGCTCCGTTCCCATGCCGGCACCGCTTTCGGGCAGCGGGGCCGCCGCAGCCAAATAGAGAAAACATAGAAGATCGAAAGCGGCAGAGCCTCATTTTTGGGGTTCTGCCGCTTTCGTTTTTTGCGTTTTGGCCAAACTTTTCTCCCGCCGCTTGGTCATTTCGGCGAAGAAAAGAACAGCCCTATTTCGTCCTCAAAAAAATTTCCCGCCGTCTTCGATGCCCTTTTGCCGTTTTTATGTTGCAAAAACGCAACAACCCACCCCGATTTTTTCTTTTTATAGGGGGACCCCGCACAAATTGTCGGAAAAAATTTTGGAATTCTGCTAAAATCCGTGTGTTGCGCAAATGCATCAGTGTTGCGATTACGCAACACAAATTATTTGCAAAAATGCAACAAAACAGTATAATAAAGCCAGCAAGCCCACTTATTTCTACAAAAGGGGAGGAACTCTCATGAACTGGCTCGATACCATCACCTACATCCTGTACGGCTGCGGCGTCCTTATCATCCTGCTGTTCGCCGTCAATCTCATCCTCGCCAAAAAGCGCGGGGAGGACTCCAAATGGGTGCGCCGGGCGCTGTATGTGGTGGCCTTCATCGCCGCCGTCCTCGGCGCCATCCGGGCCAAGGCCGTCTATTCCGAAACGGTTTTCTTCGCCGATCTGCTCGTGATCTTCTGCCTCATCGTTGCCTTCGTCCGCTCAGAAAAACCCCAGCAGCCCCCGGAGGACGACGACCAGCAGTAATTTTCACCCGCTCCAACCAAAAGCCTCCCTTGTGTAAAGGGAGGTGGTGAGCGGAGCGAACCGGAGGGGTTGATGACACAAATTATGCCAAAGTTTCCTTTCGCCTGTCGGCGTCGCGGAGCCTTTTGCAAAGGCATAAACTGTACGCCTACCCGGCGGGGGTTACTTTTCTATGAAGAAAAGTAGGCAAAAGTCATTCAGGGCTCCGCGCTAAAGCCCCGACGCTCGTCGGACGCAACCTCCGCTTGAGTCGGGCCGACCCTATGCTTTGCTTCGGGCAGCCCTCCCCGCTACAGTGCATCCTCCTCTCCCCACAAGGTCTTGCGACCTTGCGGGGCCCCATTTGCCCCGACCGGAAGGTCTACGACCTCCCGGATCTGGGGCTAGACGACGCTTATAAGGTTGATTTTTAATTTGGTCCCTACTGCGCCAAAAATAAAATGCGCCGCAGGCACCTTGAGAGCGTATCTGCGGCGCCGTACGGACGATGCTTTCGCATCGTTCGTATCCAGCCGCAGCTTAGCGTTAGGGGGTCTTGGGGCGCAGCCCCAAGTGTGTTTTGCCTACTTTTGCTCATACAAAAGTAGGCCCCCACCGGGCAGGCGTACAAATTAAAACTTTTCAGAAAACTATGCGACGCCGTCAGGCGAGATGAAACAATGTCATCAAACGCCCCGGCGGCGAACCGTACAGGCCTTCACCCTTCGGTGACTTCGTGACGCCTTTAGGCGACTACAATCTATCCCTGCCGGGCAGGCGTACTAGCTAAGCCTTGCAAAAGGCTCCGCCCCGCCGCCAGGCGGCCACCAACCCAGCCCCGCGGTGCGCGCCGCTCCCAAAGCCCTGCGCAAGGCTTTTATCTTCCCCCGGGCTGACGGATAAAAAATCGACCCGTCAGCTCCGCCACCGGCAGAACCTTCGGGTCGTTTGTTTTACAGGCTCACAGCTGGATCTTTTCCTCCTGCTCCTGGCTTTTCAGGTACCGTGCCTTTACAGCGCGGGAAAGAAGCGAGGCCAGCGCGCCGATGGTCCCCAGCAGCCCCAGCCACCCCAGGAACATGACCGCCGTGATCTCACCGGCCGGGTCGCCGCCGCGGCTCAGCAGCTCCATCCCGCCAAAGAGGACAAGGCACCCCGCCAGCACCAGCAGGAGCTTCCCCGGCTTGGTCGTGGCCTTGGCGGTGGAAAAGCCCACATCCAGCGTTACCAGCAGCAGAACGATGCACAGGATCGTCCCTTGAGAAAGCAGCGTGCGGATCAGGAACATATCATTTTTCCTCCGTCTTTTCGTGGGATTCTTCGGCCGCCGCGGGTGCGCTCTCCTGCTTCAGCTTTCGCATCAGCGCCTCCAGCTCCTCTGGGCTCATGGAGCTGCGCAGCTGCTCCACCCGCCGCTCCAGGTCCTTCTGGGCCTCGGCAGCCGCGGTTTTGGCCTGCTCTATGTTCTGCTTTTGGTACGCGCGCGCTAAACCATCCGCGTACGCGCGTCCTGTGGGCGCGGGCGCGACCGGGATCAAAGCCGTCAAACCGCAAAGCACCAGCACCAGCTTCAGGCAGGTGATGGCCGCCCCGTAGCTGGGATATTCGGTGTGCAGGGTGGAAAGGTACAGCGCCTTATAGTCGGCAAAGAAAATGACGGTAAGGATGCACCACACCAGGAAAAACCCGAACCCCAGAATGAGCTTTTTGTTGGTATCCAGCCCCCGGCGGTTGCAGAACAGAATGCCGCCGATGACCAGCAGCGCCAGCATCACCAGCTCCAGCAGCAGGAAGACGGGCCAGGTGGCAGGCCCCTGGGCCAGGTATCCCCGGCTCAGGATGAGATCTCCGATGACCACCGCCGCAAACAGCAGGATGGCCGCAATAAACCGGGCGCGGGGAGCAGTACTTTTTTCCATCGTTGTCACCTCTTTCGCAGAATAAACGGCCCCAAAACGGCCGAAATTGTAAATTTTTTGTTAAAAATTGTGAAATATTAACCTCTCAGATGCAAAAAGGGGTCGATTTTGCCGTATTAGTGGGGGGAGTTTTTCGACCTTGGTTTCATCCACTGTGATTTCAGCCACAGTGTAGCATATGTTTTTTCCCTTGGCAAGTTTTTTCATCAAATCCAGCGATTCGCCGGCAGGGCGCGGGCCCTCCGGCAGCAAATAGAAACTGGGCGGCGGCATCCTGTCCCGCCCGCCAAAAAAGGAGGACCCACCATGGATTGGGCTATCAAAATCGGCTATGCGGTGATGGTTTTCGCCATCATCATGTGCTTCATCTTCAGCAAGCGCGGCGAAAAGGAAATGCGTCATATGGTTGACCGCTTCGCCCAGGCGTTCTGCAAGCTTTCCAACTATGTGCTGCCGGGCGGCAAAGCGCCCGCGGCCTCGCTTTCCACCCGCAAAAAGGACGGGGTGATGCAGGCCCTGCCGGCCGCCGAGCAGCCGGAGGAGCTGCAAAAGCTGATGAAGCGGGGAACCGCCCGCCACCTGGCGGAGCTGTACGGCCAGATGGAGGAGGCCAGCGCCGAGCTGGTGTACCGCTGCCGCCGCCACCGCCGCAACCGGGAGCTTTTCGCCGATCCCATCCGGCAGATCTGCTACCTGACGAGTGTGTTCCTGGAGGGCTGCGCCGACCCCAAGACCATCAGCGACCAGAACCGGATCAATGCCTTCGAGAGCTTCTACACCGACCAGCTCAAGCACCGGGCTACCCTGCTCAAGAGAATCGCCGGTGAAAACGCCGAGTCGTTCCTGGAGCTGAACATGGACTACGACCTGGCCACCGTGGAGAAGATGGAGCTGGAGGCCAGGAAAAACCGCCGCAAGAATGAACGGGAGGCAGCCGCCCGCAGAAAACAGGAAAAGGCCGCCCAGCGCGAGATCAACCGCAACAAATAACGCCCGCAAAATTCCTCGCCCGGTAAAGCGGCCCCAAAGGGGAAACTGCAAGACCCATTGGGGTGCGGGGCCGGCTCCGGGGGAGCAATGGCCCGGCGGAAATGGGGGATTTGCGGCGGGCACGCCGCAGCGGGGAGGGCTGCCCGTCAGGGTCAGCACGACAAAAGCGGAGGGCGCGCCCTCCTTCCTGCCCGGCCTGCGGGAGTGCGGGTACTGGGCGGGGAAAATACAGCAGATACCAGAAAAACAGCGAATACAGGAGGTTCCGCTAGATGACGGAAAAACAGATAGGAGGGAACGGCATGGCCAAACGGCAGCCAACAGTACTGCGCGTACCGGAAAACGGGGCAGGGGATCCCTTTTTTGGGCAGCAGGGCAATTGGTTCGAGGTTATTTTTGAATCTTCCTACGATGGCTTTTACATCACCGATGGCAACGCCATCACCTTGACCCTGAATAAAAGCTACGAGACCATCAGCGGCCTGCGCAAGGAGGAGATGGTGGGCCGCAGCATGGCGGAGCTGGTGGCCAGCCGGGTCATTTCGGGTTCCGGCACATTGCTGGCGCTGGAACGCCGGGAATCGGTGACGATGGAGCAGCAGTTCAAAACCGGCAAGCGGGCCATCATCACCAGCACCCCGGTTTTCGATTCCGAAAGCAACATCGTCATGGTGGTTACCAATGTCCGGGATGTTACCGAGCTGTACTCCCTGAAGGAGCAGCTGGAGCAGAGCGAGGAGCGCAACCGGCTCTATTCCGCCGAGCTGGAGGCTGCCCGCAGCCGCCAGGACCGCAATCCATCCAGCCTTATTTTCCACGATAAGAGCATGCAGAATGTCATTAGCCTGCTGAACCGCGCCGCCCAGATGGAGGTGCCGGTGCTGCTGCAGGGCGAGGTGGGCGTGGGCAAGGGCGCCCTTTCGGAGTACATCCACAGCAAAAGCAAGCGACGCAAGGAACACTTTATCACCATACCCTGTGCCTCCCTGCCGGATGACACCATGGTGGCCGAGCTGTTCGGGCTGGGACCGGGGGTCTCACCGGAATACCCACAGGGCAAGGTGGGGCTGCTGGAGCAGGCCAACCGCGGGGTGGTCTTTCTGGATGAGGTGGAGCAGCTGAACCACGAAAGCCAGACTCGGCTGCTTTCGGTCATCAAGCGGCGGCAGGTAAAGCCGCTGGGCTACGGCGCCGATAAGCCCTGTGACCTAAGAATTATCGCTTCCACCAGCGCTGACCTGCTGGCCCTGGTGCGGGAAAAGAAGTTCCGGGAGGACCTGTACTATGCCCTGAGCGTGCTGCCCATCAATGTACCGCCGCTGCGGGAGCGCCGGGAGGATATCCCCTATATCGTGACGGCCTATGCCGCCGAAATGAACAAGAAATATCACCAGAAAAAGCGCTTCGCCCCGGAGACCATCATCTGCATGCAGAGCTACAACTGGCCCGGCAATATTCGGGAGCTGCACAATGTGGTGGAGCGCATGATGATCATTTCCAAGAACAATGTCATCCAGCCGGAGGAGCTGCCCATCACCGATAACATCACCATCAGCCAGAAGGATAGCGAGGAGTACTTTGAGCAGGTGAACCTGCACAAGCTGGTGGAGCAGCTGGAGATCAGTTACATCCGGCGGGCGTACAGCCGCTACGGCAATGTAAGGGACGCCGCCCGCAGCCTGGGCATGGATGCTTCCACCTTTGTGCGCAAGCGCAAAAAGATAGAGCAGGGGAGGGAATAGTTGCAAAAACGCAATGATGCGAAAAAATGCAACACCTCTTGATTTGTTCAAAAATTTTTAACGAATAGTCAGAAAAGCAAGGAATCAAGCGGAAAAACGGAACAAAATTTTTTGAAAATCGGGAGCGGTTGTTGCGGATACGCAACACTTGCTCCTGCTTTTTGGATAAAAAACGCGAAAAAAGCGGCAAAAACGCCCAAAACGCCAAAAGAGCCAAAAACAAAAGTAACCAAAGGAATTCCCGACAAAAATACACCCCTGCCAAACTTGCTCCGGGGCGGTTTACAAGCCGAAATTGGCCGGATATAATCGAAAATGAAAGCGGGCGGACACTGTGCCGTGCCCCTGGAGAAAGGTCCCGCTTTGCTGTAAAAATGCCGGTTGGCCGCCGCCTGATTGGGACAGGGGAGCAGCCCGCCGGCAGAGGAGTTACCACAAAAAACTGTGACGAGGAGGAATCTTCACATGACCGAAATGACCGAAACCAAAAAAGTGGAGGTACCGGAAGGCTTTATGACCGGTAAGTTCCCGCTGAAAAAGCGCGCTTACGGCGAAGAGCAGCCCGGTATCAAAGTAGGCCCCTTCAAGATCCGTCTCCCCCTGATCCACCACGAGTGGTCCTGGACCGAGATGGCCGCCGCCATGTTCCTGGGCGTTGCCTGTCTGGGCGCTGGTGTTACCACCACCATGACCACCTTTGGTCTGGATGACCCCGCGAATATCGCTGCCCTCGGCTTTGATGAGAACGGCGTATTCCTGATGGCCCTGACCTTCGGTGTTCTGAACGCGATCTGCTACTACCTGCCCTCTCTGCTGGGCGACCCCGTAGTTCCCGGCTGGATCACCCCCGCGCTGCCTTTGACCCTGAAATTCCTGCAGCAGTGGGACCTGCCCAACTACGCCACCGGACAAGTAGACCGTATTTACGCGATGATAGCCCTGCAGATGCTGGTTGCTCTCAGCTTCCTCATCATGGGTGCTACGGGTATCGGCCGTAAGCTGGTAGATGCCGTACCCATGGGCATCAAGGCCGGTATTGTATTGGGCGCCGGCGTAACGGCCGCGGTAAATGTATTCTCCGCCCGTATGCCCAAGGCCCCCTGGACCGTTGCCATCGCTGTACTGATGTCCTACTTCTTCCTGTTTAACCCCACCTTTGCCCGCAAGGCGACCAAGAGCCGCTTCTGGAATGTAGTGCGTAACCAGGGCGTAGTACCTGCTCAGCTGTTCGCCATCATTCTGGCTCCCGTGCTGCTGCACGAGATCCCGCTGCCTCAGATCCAGTGGGGCTTTACCCCCCTGAGCTTCGGCTATGTTCTGGAGCACTTCACCATCTTTGGTCTGGGCTTCCCGGCCTGGAGCTTCTTCCTGGCGGCGATCCCCTCCGCGCTGGCGACCTACATCATCGCCTTCTCCGACTTTGTACTGGCGAAGGAAGTTGTTGCCGAGGCTACCTCTTACCGTCCTGATGAGAAGGTTATCTTCGATGCCAGCCGTTCCAACCTGGTCAGCTTCCTGCGTAACGCCATCATGTCCCTCTTTGCTCCCTGGGTCCCCATGTGCGGCCCGCTGTGGGCTTCCGGTCTTTTGACCATCACCGAGCGCTACAAGAGAGGCTACAAGACCATGCACACCTACTGGGATGGTGTATGTACCTTCCGTGCAGCTACCGTAATCTCCGTTCTCATCCTGCCGCTGGTTACCCTCATTAAGCCCGCGTTTGCCATCTTCTTCGGCATCACCATGGGCGTTCAGGCCTTCGCCTGCGGCAACATCGGTATCCGTATGTGCACCACCGCCAATGACCGCGGCGTTGCCTGCGTTATCGCCGGTGCTCTGACCTACTTCACCCCCGGCTGGGCTCTGCTCGTCGGCATCATCGTCTGGGTTGTCGTTGACGGCTCCGAGGCGATTATCAACCTGAAGAACCGCAAGAAGACCCCCGGTGAGCCCACTCCCGAGGAACTGGTTTTCAAGGCTGAAGACAAAAAAGGCTGCTGCTAATTAAACAATCAGATTTACCCTGTTGATTAGGGAAAGCCCCACCCACGGGAGATGAGTCAACACCGCGGTGCGCGCTCATCTCCCGGCGGGAAAAGGGAAAGATGGAGCTGACATTCCCAAGGTCAGTTCCATCTTTTCCCGCGAAAGCGCGCCGGCCGAAATGAGAAAAGAAAAAGGGAGGTAAACCGCCATGAAAATGCTTTCCATCAAACCGACCATCTATAAATACAAGACCGCCGAGGAATTCGCTAAGGAATTCAACATCGGCGCAGGTGACCTGGTAATCACCAACGAATATATCTACCAGCCCTTCTTTGGCAAGCTGAACCTCGGCTGCGATGTGCTGTATCAGGAGAAATACGGCGCTGGCGAGCCCTCCGACGACATGGCAGAGGCCATGTATAAGGACATTAAAGGCGACCATAAGCGTGTTATCGCCATCGGCGGCGGTACCGTCATTGATATTTCCAAGCTTTTTGCACTGAAAACTGTTTCCCCCATCCTGGATCTCTACGATGGCAAGACCGAGATCGTAAAGGATAAAGAGCTGGTTCTGGTGCCCACCACCTGCGGCACCGGCAGCGAAGTGACCAACATCGCCATTCTGGCGCTGAACAGCCGCGGCACCAAGAAGGGCCTGGCGGTGGATGAGATGTATGCCGACAGCGCCGTGCTGGTACCCGAACTGCTGAACGGCCTGCCCTTCCGCTTCTTCGCTACCAGCTCCATCGATGCCCTGATCCATGCCGTGGAATCCAGCCTTTCCCCCAAGGGCAACGAGATGACCCGGATGTTTGGCTACAAGGCCATTGATATGATTCTGCACGGCTACAAGAAGATCGCTGCGAACGGCCCTGAGGCCCGGATGCCGCTGCTGGAGGACTTCCTAATGGCCTCTCTGTACGCGGGCATCGCCTTTGGCAATGCGGGCTGCGCCGCCGTTCATGCCATGAGCTATCCTCTGGGTGCGACCTTCCATGTGGCGCACGGCGAAAGCAACTATGCCATGTTTACCGGCGTAATGAAGAACTATATGGAGATCCGTCAGGATGGCGAGATCGAGAGGCTCAATCAGTTCATCGCCGATATCCTGGGCTGCAAGGTGGAGGATGTTTATGAGGAGCTGGAGAAGCTGCTCAATAACCTCATCCAGAAGAAGGCCCTGCACGAGTACGGCATGAGCCGTGAGCAGATCGAGGAATTTGCGGACAGCGTAATAGCGAACCAGGGCCGCCTGATGGCAAATAACTTTGTGGAGCTGGACCGCGACCGCCTCATCAAGATCTACACCGAGCTGTACTAATTGCACATAAACAGAGCCGACTAACGACGAATCCAAAGAAAGAAAGGAAGTAACGAAAATGGCACTGATGACAGGCGAACAGTATATCGAAAGCATTAAGAAGATCAAAATGGAGATCTATATGTTCGGTGAGAAGTACAGTAATCCCACCGAAAGCCCCATTCTGCGTCCCTCCCTCAATTCCGTGCGCATGACCTACGACCTGGCCCAGATGCCCGAGTACGAGGATCTGATGACCGTGGTTTCCCCCTACACCGGCACCCGCGTCAACCGCTTCACCCACATCCACCAGAGCACCGAGGACCTCATCAAGAAGGTAAAGATGCAGCGCCTGTGCGGCCAGAAGACCGCCGCCTGCTTCCAGCGCTGCGTGGGTATGGATGCCTTCAACGCCCTGTTCTCCACCACCTATGAGTGCGATAAGGCCCACGGCACCAACTATCACGAGAACTTTGTGAAGTTCATGAAGTATGCCGCCGAGAACGACCTGACCGTTGACGGCGCCATGACCGACCCCAAGGGCGACCGTTCCCTGGCGCCTCACGCCCAGGCCGATCCTGATATGTTCCTGCGTATTGTGGAGCGCCGCCCCGACGGTATCGTAGTTCGCGGCGCCAAGGCCCACCAGACCGGTATCTGCAACTCCCACGAGGTCATCGTAATGCCCACCCAGTCCATGGGTCCCGATGATAAGGACTATGCGGTTTCCTTCGCCGTACCGCTGGATACCCCCGGTCTGTTTATGATCATCGGCCGCCAGAGCTGCGACACCCGTAAGCTGGAGGGCTCCACCCTCGATGTCGGTAACGCCGAGTTCGGCGGCGTGGAAGCCTTGACCATTTTTGACGATGTATTTGTTCCCAATGACCGTATCTTCCTGTGCGGCGAGCATGAATTTGCCGGGATGCTGGTGGAGCGCTTTGCCGGTTACCACCGCCAGAGCTACGGCGGCTGCAAGGTCGGCGTAGGCGATGTTCTGATTGGTGCTGCTGCTGTTGCCGCTGACTACAATGGCGCTGCCAAGGCCAGCCACATCAAGGATAAGCTCATCGAGATGACCCACCTGAATGAGACCCTGTACTGCTGCGGTATCGCCTGCTCCGCCGAGGGCCACAAGACCGAGAGCGGCAACTACATCATTGACCTGCTGCTGGCCAATGTCTGCAAGCAGAATGTGACCCGCTTCCCCTATGAGATCGTTCGCCTGGCCGAGGATATCGCCGGCGGTCTGATGGTCACCGCTCCCTCCGAGAAGGACCTGCGCGATGAGAAGATCGGTCCGTACATCGATAAGTACCTGCGCGGCGTGGCTTCTGTTTCCACCGAAAACCGCATGAAGATCCTGCGCCTCATCGAAAACCTGGCCCTGGGCACCGCGGCCGTTGGCTACCGCACCGAATCCATGCACGGCGCCGGTTCTCCCCAGGCTCAGCGCATCATGATAAGCCGCCAGGGCAACCTGAACGCCAAGAAGGAGCTGGCCAAGGCCATCGCCCATATTGAAGAATAACCTCCACAATTACAATACCCCTTATCTCCCCGCGGGGCAGGGCACAGGGCGCTGTGCCCCGGCTCTGCCCCGCCCCCTTTGCGGGGGAAAACCAAAGATCCAAGGAGAGATGCAACCATGCTGGAACGGATCGAACAGGTTCTGGATGAAAAAGTACGCCCCGCCCTGCGCACCCACGATGGCGACATAAAGGTGGTGCGGGTGGAGGACGGCGTTTTGTACTTCCGTATGCTGGGGCAATGCAGCAACTGTCCCTCCGCGGTGGTAACGGCCGAAGAACTGGTGGCGCCGCCTATTCTGGAGGCGATACCGGAGCTGCGGCAGGTGGTGCTGGATACCACCGTAAGCGATGAGCTGTGGCAGGACGCTATGGAGCTGCTGCGGCGGCGTCACGCCGGTGAAGCGTGAGAATAGGCATAAAGTACTGTGGGGGCTGCAACCCACGCTATGACCGGGTGGCCGCGGTAAAGGAGCTGCAACAGCGGCACCCCGAATGGAAGATAGAGCCCGCCGGAGAGGGCGGGCAGGAGTACATCCTGGTGGTGTGCGGCTGTACCGCCGTGTGCGCGGGCCATACCCAGCTGGAGGCCACCAAACACAAATTTGTCATTAACAGCAGGGAGCAGCTTGCGGCTGCCTGCGAAGCGATAATAAAAGAAAATGAGGTGTAACAATGGAGGATTGGAGAACTCTGTATCAACAGAAGCTGACCACCGCCGAGGAAGCGGTAAAGCATATTAAATCCGGCGACCGTGTGGTAGTGACCCATGCGACCGGCGAACCGATCCTGCTGACCGACGCCATGGTTGCGAACGCCGAGCAGTATGAGAATGTGGAAGTGGTGCACATGGTGGCCATGGGCAAGGCCGAATACTGCCTGCCCGAAAATTCCAAGCACTTCCGCCACAACAGCCTGTTCCTGGGCGGCAGCACCCGTAAGGCCATAGAGGAGGGCCGGGGTGACTTTACCCCCGTGTTCTTCAGCGAGATTCCGGAGCTGTTCCGCACCACGCTGCACCCCAATGTAGTGCTGCTGCACCTGAGCACCCCCGATGAGCACGGCTACTGCAGCTTTGGCGTTTCCTGCGACTATACCAAGCCCGCCGCCGAGTGCGCCGACCTGCTGATCGCGCAGATCAACCCCAAGATGCCCCGCACCATGGGTGACAGCTTCATCCATGTCAGCAAGCTGGATTACATCGTGGAGCAGGAGACTGACCTCATCGAGCTGGCCCCGCCCCATATCGGCGATGTGGAGCGCGCCATCGGCGAGAATATTGCCTCCCTGGTGAAGGACGGCGACTGCCTGCAGCTGGGCATCGGCGCCATTCCCGACGCGGTGCTCCTGTTCCTGAAGGACAAGAAGGACCTGGGTATCCATTCCGAGATGTTCAGCGACGGCGTGGTAGAGCTGGTAGAGGCCGGTGTCATCACCAATGCGAAGAAGAACATTCACAAGGGCAAGAGCGTGGCGACCTTCCTGATGGGCACCCGCCGCCTGTATGACTATGTGGATAACAACCCCGAGGTGGCCATGATGCCGGTGGACTATGTCAATGATCCCCGTGTCATCTGCCAGAACGATAACCTTGTTTCCATCAACTCCTGCGTGCAGGTGGACCTGATGGGCCAGGTGGTTTCCACCTGCGTGGGTCTGCGGCAGATCAGCGGCGTGGGCGGACAGGTGGACTTTGTCCGCGGCGCCAATATGAGCCGGGGCGGCCGTACCATTATGGCCATGCCCAGCACCGCCGCCAAGGGCACCATCTCCAAGATCGTTCCCCTCATCGATGAGGGCGCGGCCGTGACCACCAGCCGCTACGATGTGAACTATGTGGTGACCGAGTACGGCATTGCCCAGCTGAAGGGCAAGACCCTGCGCGAGCGAGCCAGAGAGCTCATCAAGATCGCGCATCCCGATTTCCGGGAGGGGCTCATCAAGGTATACGAGGAGCGCTTCCACGCGAAGTTCTGATTGATTTTTTCTTCATTTTCATGTTCCCCTTCGCGGAGAGGAGGACAATGCCAGCCCCATTGTCCTCCTTTTCTGCACATAGAGAAGCGGAAAAAATGACCGAAAAGAGAGGAGTACACCTCCATGAATGAAGTGATATTAAGCGGACTGGGCATCCTGCTGGCACTGTGCGGCATGACCGTACTCATCTTCCGGCGGGTCTCGCCCATTATAGTGGGGCCGCTGGCGGCGCTGCTGGTAACAGTGATGAGCGGGCTGCCGGTGCTGGATTCGGTGACCGGCACCTATGTACAGGGCGTTGGCTCCTTCTTTGTTTCCTACTTTATGATCTTCCTGCTGGGGAACATCCTGGGCAGCCTGTACCAGATCAGCGGGGCGGCGGCGAAGATCGGCGAAACGGTGGTGCGGTGGTTCGGCGCCAAAAACTGCATGGTGGCGTGCTTGATTTCGGCGGCGCTGCTGAGCTACGGCGGCATCAACAGCTTTGTCATCATCTTCGCCATCTATCCCATCGCGCTCAAGCTCTTTGAGGAGGCGGACCTGCCCACCTACCTGCTGCCGGGTATTGTGTGCGGCGGCATGTGGACCTTTGCGATGACCGGGCCCTTTTCACCGCAGATCTGCAACATCGTTTCGATGCAGAGCCTGGGCACCCCCTCCTACGCCGGGCTGATCCCCGGCTTGGCGGCTTCGGCCGTCATGGCGGTGCTGATTGTGTGGTACATGAACCGCCAGGCAAAGAAGGCAAAGGGACGGGGTGAGCACTTTACCCCACCGGAGGGCGGTGTGCGCCAGCATGAGGGGCCCACTCCCGGCACCGTGGTCAGCTTTATCCCGCTGACGGCTGTTATCGTGCTTTTTAATGTGACGGAGATCGGCATTGTGGCCTGCCTGCTCATCGGCATTGTGCTGTCGCTGGGGCTTTTCTGGCGCAGCATTCCGTGGGGAGAGATGCTCTCCACCATGAACCAGGCGGCGGGCAGCTCCGTGACGGTCATCATCAACACGGCTACCATTGTGGGCTTTGGTGCGGTGGCGAAGATCACCCCTTTCTATGCCTGGGCGGTGGAGCTGCTGGAGGCTTCCACCGCGAACCCCTATGTGGTGGCCGCCGTGGGCAGCAATATTTTCGCCTGCATCCTCGGCTCCTCCTCCGGCGGGCTGACGCTGATGTATACCTCGCTGAAGGATATCTTCCTGAGCTACGCGGGGCAGGGGTACAGCCTGGAGTTTATCCACCGGCTGTGCTCGCTCGGCTCCGGGGGGCTGGATTCCATGCCCTGGAACGGCTCCATTGTTTCGGTGTTCGGCATCTGCCACACCACCCACAAGGCCAGCTATAAGTATAACTTTGTGACCTGCGCGGTGATCCCGGTGCTGTGTACCTTCCTCATCGCGCTGCCCATCTGTATCTGGCTGGGCTGATAGAAGAAGGAGAAAACCCATGAAAACGATACTGACCATGCCCAGCCCCGAGCTGGCCCTGCTGACGATGACGGGGGAGGGTAAGCCCTTTGTGCTGAACCGCCGCACCATGGCGGAGCTGGAAGCCCTGCTGGATGAGGTGCGCCGCCGCGCCCCCCGGGCCCTGGTACTCACCGGGGAGGGGAGGTTCTTCTGCGCCGGGGCGGATATACGGGAGATGGCGGCCATGGATGGCCGGGAGCTGTATGACTGGGCGCTGCTGGGCAGCCGCCTGAACACCAACCTGGAGGAGCTGCCGATGCCGGTGCTGGCCGCGGTGAACGGCATGGCGCTGGGCGGCGGCTGTGAGCTGGCGCTGGCGTGTGACCTGCGGCTGGCCTCCATGGCGGCGAGCTTTGCGGTGCCGGAGGTGACCCTGGGCACCATATGCGGGGCGGGCGGCACCCAGCGGCTGCCCCGGCTTATCGGTGAAACGCGGGCCAAGGAGATGATCTTTACCGGGCGGGAAATTACCGCCGAAACGGCCCGGGAATGGGGTCTGGTAAATGGGGTCTTTACTGCCGGCAGCCTGCTGGAGGAAACACTGAACCTGGCGGAGGAGATCGCCCGGAACAGCCCCTACGCTGTGACCCGCGCCAAGCGGAGCGTGAACGGCGGACGGGAAATGCTGCTGGAGGAAGCGCTGGAATGGGAACGGAGCCTCTTTGGCGAATGCGGCGAAAGCCGGGACCGCAAAGAGGGCATGATGGCCTTCCTGGAAAAACGGCCCCGGATATTTACCGGGGAATGAGAGAGGAGAGAGCATGGCAAAGGTGATCTCGGCCGCCGGGGCCGCCGCCCTGATTGGGGACGGCATGACGGTGGCGGTGGATGGCTTTATCGGCTTTTCGCTGGCGGAGGATATCCTGTGTGAGATGGAGGAGCGCTTCCTGCGGGAGGGCCACCCCCGTGACCTGCGGCTGGTGAATGTGGCGGGCTTGGGCGGCGATGGCCGCCGCCGGGGCATCAATCATTTTGCGCACCGGGGGATGCTCTCCCGGCTTTTGTGCAGCAATCTCAGCCTGGCCAATGCCATTTACCCCCACATCAGCGCAGGGGATTTTGCGCTGTTTATGGCTCCGCAGGGGGTCATGTCCCACATGATGCGGGCCATCGCCGGCAAAAAGCCGGGGGTGCTGACCTCCGTGGGGCTCAGGACCTTTGTGGACCCGCGGCGGGATGGCTGCCGCATGAACCAAAAGGCCTGGGAAAGCGGCGAGGAAGTGGTGCAGCTGGTGGAGCTGGCCGGGCAGGAGCAGCTCTTTTTCCCGGCGTTCCCGCTGGATGTCTGCATCATCAAGGGCAGCACCGCCGATGCCGATGGGAACATCAGCATGGAAAAGGAGGCCTTCCTGCTGGAGCAGTACGAGATGGCCGCTGCCGCCCATAACAGCGGCGGACTGGTGCTGGCCCAGGTGGATCAACTGGTTCCTGCCCACACCATGAACGCCAAGGATGTGGTGGTGCCGGGCTGCCTGGTGGATTACATCGTGGTGGGGCGGGAGGAGAACTCCCGGCAGCAGTTTGTCACCGAGGAGCGCTGGGTGGAGGCCTTTACCGGGAGGGTGCGCATCCCGCTGGAGGGGCTGCCGCCGGTGCCGCCGGACATCAAAAAGGTGATGGCCCGCCGGGCCGCCGCGGAAATAAAGGACGGTGACTTTGTTAATTTCGGGATCGGGGTGCCTACCCTTATCACCAATGTACTGGCCGAGGAAAAACGGCTGGAGCGGGTGACGCTCAGCATTGAATCCGGGACGATAGGCGGGGCGCCGCAGGGCGGCCTGCTGACCGGCGCCGCCTACAATGCCGATGCCATGATAAAGCAGCCGGATATCTTTGACCTGTACGATGGCGGCGGCATTGATGTGGCGTGCCTGGGCGGGGCTGAATTTGACCGGGAGGGCAATGTGAATGTGAGCCGCTTTGGGGAGAAGATCCCCGGGCCCGGCGGGTTCATCAATATCTCGCAGGGAGCGAAGAAGGTGTGCTTTATGGGCAGCTTTACCGCCGGGGAAAGCGAGATCCGGCTGGAAGGCGGCCGGCTGCGCATCATAAAGGACGGCAATATCCGCAAGTTCCGGCAGGCGGTGGGGCATATCACCTTTTCCGGGGAGTACTCCAACCAAAAGGGGACCCAGCAGGTGCTGTATATCACCGAGCGCGCGGTGTTCCGCCTGACGCCGGAGGGCCTGCTGCTGTGCGAGATCGCCCCCGGGGCGGACCTGCGGCGGGATATTCTGGAGAAGATGGAATTTACCCCGCTGATTGCCCCCGACCTGCGGGAAATGGACGCGGCGCTTTTTGCCGAGTGAGGGAAATTTATGCGTTTTGAAAGCGTGTGGGCGGTGTACTTTAGCGCCTGCGGCAGTACCCGGCGGGTGCTGCGGCGGATGGCCGAAGCGGCCGGGGAAGCGCTGGCCCTGCCGGTGCGGGAGCTGGACTACACCCTGCCCCCGGCACGGGAACAAAACTATGCCTTTGGCGAAGGAGATCTGATATTCTGGGGGAGCCCGACCTACGCGGGGCGGCTGCCCAATGTGCTGCTGCCCTTTTTGCGGGGGCACTTTACCGGCGGGAGCGCAGCGGCCGTGGCGGTGGTGCTGTACGGCAACCGCGGCTATGATGACGCCCTGAAGGAGTTGTGCGAGGTGCTTTCCGGGAACGGCTTTTGCCCGGCGGCTGCGGCGGCAATGGTGGGCGAGCATGCCTTTGCGCCGGCGCTGGCCCATGGCCGGCCGGATGCCGAGGATATTGCCGCGGCGGAGGCCTTTGCCAGGAACGCGGCGCATACGCTGCGGGAATGGGAACGGCCCATTCCGGCAGCGGTGCCCGGCCGGGAGCCGATTGGGCCCTACTACACCCCGCTGGGACTGGATGGGGAACCAGCGCGCTTTTTGAAGGCGAAGCCGCTGACCGACCCCCTGAAATGCGCCCGGTGCGGGCTGTGCGCCGCCCGATGCCCGATGGGGTCCATTCCAAGAGAGACCCCGGAGGAATGCGGCGGCATCTGCATCAAGTGCCAGGCCTGTGTAAAGGAATGCCCCACCGGGGCCAAATATTTCGCCGACGCGGCGTTTTGCTCCCACCGTGCCATGCTGGAGCAGACCTACGCAAAACGGCGGGGGAATGAATTCTTCCCGCCCCTGTGATGAATATACCTTCGCTTGGCAAGAGCAGATACGGCTTTTGCGGATATAAATACCGTCCGACTTTGTGCGTCGCGTTGACAGGCGCCAGCCTGCCTGCCGCTCCGCGCTTCCTCTGGCGCCATTTCTCCCGCGCAAAAACTCCGCAGGACTTTTCGGCGAGAGAAAACCGGATGATGACAAGGAAGAGGACGCCGGCATACTGGCGTATGCTGCTGCGGGGTCCCCGCAAGGTCGTAAGACCTCGTGGGGAGAGGCGGAGCGACGAAGCGTTGGAGGGGTGCCTATTCCGTAGGAATAGCGCCCCGACATGAAGCGCAGTCCGCGACGACGAGATGACGCTGTCAGCGCCGATTTTCGCTGCCGAAAAGCGTGTGTGTCCTTGTTAAACGAAGGTAAAATCCCCTGTCCAGACCCACGCGGGTGGACAGGGGAATTTTTTTATTCTTCGGTTTCCTCGGTGGAATCTGACTCCAGCGGTTCGGTGCCTTCCCCCTCCGCCAGGCGGTAGCCCACGCCCACCTCGGTAAAGAGGTACCGGGGTTCTTCGGGATTTTTCTCCAGCTTGCGGCGGAGGTTGGCCATATGGACCCGCAGCAGCTTGTTATCCCGGGGGTTGGCCGCGGGGCCCCACAGCTCCCGCAGTATCTGCTGGTAGGTAAGCACCCGCCCGGCATAGCGGCCCAGCAGCGCCAGGATCTTAAACTCACTGGGGGTCAGGCCGGCGTCCTCGCCGCCCAGGTAGGCCCGGTGCTTATTGTAGTCAATGACAAGATCCCCCACGATGTACTGGCCCTCCCGCAGCTCCTCGCCGCCGCAGGCCCGGCGGGTGTGGCGCAGCGCCGTGCGGATGCGCGCCAGCAGCTCCACGGTGCCAAAGGGCTTGGTGAGGTAATCATCCGCACCAAGATCCAGTGCGCCGGCCTTGTCGTCCTCGGTCATGCGGGCAGAAATGACAATGATGGGAACACTGCTCCATTTGCGGATGCTTTGAATGATGCCAATGCCATCCATATCGGGCAGGCCCAGGTCCAGCAGGACGCAATCGGGACAGTGGGAGGCCGCCAACGCCAGCGCCGAGCGGCCATCCCCCACGGCGACGGTATCATAGCCCGCATTGCTCAAGGTGCTTTGCAGGTAGTGCCGGATGCCGGCGTCATCCTCTACGATCATGATCTTATCACAGTGTTTCATCCTTCGGTTTCCTCCTCATCTTCGGTTCCGGCAGGCAGCCACAGGCATACCCGCGCTCCACCCTCGGGGCGGTTTTCGGCGGTCATGCGGCCGCCGTGTGCTTTTATGATGGCGCTGCATAGCGTGAGCCCCAGTCCCAGTCCCCGGCGGCCATCAGCGCAGGAGCGCGGCTGCGGCAGCAGCTTGCGGTCAAAAAGCTGGGGGAGCAGCTCTGGAGGGAAGCCCGCGCCGTCATCCTCCACAGCGATCATCACGGTATCCCCCTGCCCGGCGATCTCCACCCGGATGCGGGTAGCGCCCTCGGCGTGGTTTACCGCGTTTTCCAAAAGGTTCAGAATGACCTGCTCCATCAAGGTGGCATCCATCGGGGCGGTCAGGATCTCCTGCGGGCGGATGACCGTGACCGGCAGGGCATTGCGGCTGCGCCGCAGCTTCATCACGGCGCTGTCCACAATCTCCTCCACCACCTCATCGGTGCGGTGCAGGCTTACCTGTTCCCCGGCCATACGGGTGACCGAGAGCATATTTTCGGTGATGCGGGTCAGCCACCGGGTCTCCTGACGGATCTGCTCCAGCAGGGTACGGCGCTCCGCTTCGCTCAGGTCGGGCTGCTCCAGCAGCAGGCTGTCGGCACCCTCAATGGAGGCGAGCGGTGTGCGCAGATCGTGGGAGAGAGCCCGCAAAAGGTCTGCCCGAAGCTTTTCGCTTTCGATCTCATACCGCAGGCGTTCGGTTTGCTTTACCCGAGTGGTAAGGGTGCTGATGACCACCGAGACCACCAGCATGACCACGAAGGTGAGCGGGTAACCCGTGATGCTCATATCAAAGCTCCAAAAGGGGTAGGTGAACATGTAATTGACGCAGAACACCCCGATGACCGAGGCCAGAACACCCCACACATAGCCGTTGGTGACCAGTGCCACTATGGCGACAGCCAGCACAAAGATGAGAACGGCAAAGGGGTTGTTGTCATCGTGCACGCGGGAAAGCACGCTGCATACGGCCACCGCTGCCCCCAATAGAAGCAGCATCCGCAGGGTGTCCCGCGCCCATTCTTTTTTGGGGATCATGCCGTTCACCTCCTATCCATTTATAATGTTCCAGCCCATTATACCATGCTGTGCCGGGACAGAAAAATAAATTATTCGCTAAGATTTATGTGGGAGAGTTTTTTTCCGAAAAATTAGCGCGGCTGTGCCTTATAATGGTGTCAAACCAAACCCCGAGAGGTTTATGAGGAGGATATCATTATGCATACCCAGGCGTACATCGAAGCTCGTAAGGAATTTATCAACTGCATCGTGCTCAGCCCTATCTGTATCTTTGTTTCGCTTATCATTGCGTTTACCGAGTGGCTGCCCATCATGCATGCGGAGAAAAACAAGGTAGAGGCGTAACCCATACATACCACACACTTTTCCGATAGATCATCCCGCAAAAGGCGGCGCAGTACTGGTGGCTGTGCCGCCTTTTGTGTGCTCCCAAAAGCATATGAGCTCTTGTCAAGTGAAGGCAAAATGTTTCATGAAACAAAAATCCCCGCCAAAAGACGGGGATTTGTACTTTTTGGTGGGTCATTCGGCCTTGGGCATGTGGCTGTCCAGGTAATCAATGATATCCCGGAACAGCTCCTCCTTCAGTGCCTCATTGTGCACCTCATGGCGGGCACCGTGGTACAGGGTGATGGTGACATCCTTTAGTCCCTGGGCCTTCAGACCCTCGTACACCTCGGTGACGCCCTTGCCGTTATTGCCTACGGCGTCCTCATCCCCGGCGTACAGCCACACGGGCAGGTCCTTGGGAATGGCGGCATACCATTCGGGACGGTTGCAGCGGTCCACCAGCTCCAGCAGCTCGCCGTAGCCGCTATTGGTAAAGATAAAGCTGCACCAGGGGTCCTTGATATACTTGCGGCAGACCTCCTCGTCGTGGCAGATCCAGTCCACCAAGGTCTTTTGCTCGGTCTGTTTATTGTTGTTGCCGGTGGTCAGCATATACAGCAGCTTGGAGGTCCCCTTCTTGCCGCCGAACAGCGAAACCAAGGCAACCAGCGCCTTGCCGGGACCGGCGGCGGGGTTCTTCCCGGCGGTGCCGCTGATGAGCAGCGCCTGGAGGTTTTTGCCGTAGCGGGCGGCGTACAGCCGCGCCACAAAGGAGCCCATGCTGTGTCCCAGCAGGAAGTAGGGCAGCCCGGCAAAGTGGGCGCTTATGGCCTTCCGCTCGATCTCCTGATCCTCCACCAGGTTGTTCCAGGCGCCTTTTTCGCCAAAGTAGCCCAGCATTTCATTGTTCAGACGGGCGGTGGAGCCGTGCCCCAGGTGATCAATACCGCAAACGGCATAACCGGCGTCGGTCAGGTGCTGGGCCAGCTCCTCGTACCGCAGGATGTACTCGCACATGCCGTGGCAGATCTGTACCACAGCGCGGGGGTGTCCTTCCGGCAGGAATAAAAAGCCCGAAAGCTTGCTTTTGCCATCGCTGGAATCCAGGGTAAAGGTTCTCTTCTCCATACCTCTTTTGTCCTCCTCGGTTTTATTGCACTTACACCAGCGCGCGGTCCACCGCGGTCACCTCCTGCGCATCGCCGGCAGGGTCCACGGTGTAAAAGGTCAGGTACTCAAAGCGAGTCCACAGCCGGGGCAGCAGGTCGCTGCCGCCGCCGGGCATACCGGTCACCACATAGTGGGGCAGACTATCCGCCAGCAGCTGCACCAGGCTGCGTTCAGGGTCTTCACTGTAATGCACGGTCATGCAGGCGCCGGCATTCAGGCTGGTGCGGTACAGGTGCTCTATAGCGGCGGGGTCCGGCACATTGCCAAACCGCGCGATATTCTGTACCTCCAGTACGCACTGGTGTTCATCGGCTAGGGCTCTCCCGGCCAGGATCAAACGGTCGCAGCTAAGCTGGTCGGTCACCAATACCAGCACGGTAGGATGCAGTTTTTGTGGCTTGCGGGTAGTCACCAACTGGGTCAACGCTCCTTTATGTTATTTTTGCATAGCGCTCCGCCCAGGAGCGGGTACTTCTATTTTCATTATAACAAATCCCACCGCAAAAAGAAACGATAGTGAGAAATTTTCACGAAATGTTTGCAATTGTGCATAAGCAGGTGCCTCCCCAAAATTAGATAAAAAGTTGACGAACGGCCGAAAAAGCGGTATCATATAGGTAAAGCGGCACCCCGCGTATGCCCCACCGTGCCGCAGGATAATACGAGGTGAGCGAGCATGAACGAAAAAACGGTTTCCATTTCGGTGATCCGGCGCCTGCCGCGGTACTACCGCTATTTGGGGATGCTGCTGCACAGCGGCGTGACCCGTATCTCCTCCAAGGAGCTGGCCGCGCAGATGAAGGTCACCGCCAGTCAGATCCGTCAGGACCTAAACTGCTTCGGTGGCTTTGGCCAGCAGGGCTATGGCTACAATGTGGAGCTATTGTATAAAGAGATCGGCGCTATCCTGGGCGTCGAAAAAAAGATCCCGGCCATTCTCATCGGCTGCGGCACCCGCGGCCAAAGCCTCATCCGGGAGGACGACCTGTTCCGGGACCGCGGCTTTGAGCTGATCGGGGCCTTCGATAAATCCCCGGAGAAGATCGGTCAGGTGCTTCCCAATGGCCTGACAGTGCAGGATATTGCCACCCTGCCGGAATTTTGCCGTCAGCGCGGCCCGCACATGGCGGTGGTGTGTATTCCCCGGGATGCCGCCGAACAGATGGCGGAAACACTGGTGGAATCCGGTATCCGGTCGTTCTGGAATTTCTCCAGCTACGATTTTAAGCTGAAGTATGAGGAATATCCTTCGGTCAATGTCCACCTGGGCGATAGCCTGCTGACCCTCTCCTACCTGGTGAACCACCCCAAGGGGGAACCGCAGGAAGAATAAGCGTACATAGAAAAAGCTCCCCATACGGGGAGTTTTTTCTTTTCCCGGCCAAACCCATCTCACCCCAACCCATAGTCTCCCCTGTGCAAGGGGAGCTGGCAGCCGTAAGGCTGACTGAGGGGTTGATGGGAGATACTATGGAAATAGTTATATCTCGCCTATCGGTGTTGCATAGTTTTATAAAAGGTTTTTGTTTGTACACCTGCCTGGCAGGGGGTTACTTTTCTATGAAGAAAAGTAACCAAAAGTCATTCAGGGCTCCGCCCTAAAGACCCGACGCTCGTCGGACGCAACCTCCGCTTAAGTCGTGCTGACCCTGCGCTTTGCTTCGGGCAGCCCTCCTCACTGCGGTGCATCCTCCTCTCCCCACAAGGTCTTGCGACCTTGCGGGGGTCCCATTTGCCCCGCCCGGAAACGCTTCGCATTCCCGGAGCGGGATTAGACGACGCTGATAAGGTGCCGCAGGCGGCATTTAATTCGGTCTCTGCTGTATCCAAAATAAAATGCGCCGCAGGCACCTTGAGAGCGTATCTGCGGCACTGTACGGACGATGTTTACATCGTTCGTATCCAGCCGCAGCTTAGCGGCAAGGGGGCCTTGGGGCACAGCCCCAAGCGTGTTTTGCCTACTTTTGCACGAACAAAAGTAGGCCCCCGCCGGGTAGGCGTACTGGCTTTGCACCCTACAAAATCTCCGCGACGCCGAAGGCGACTACCAACTTGCCCCCCGCGGCAGCGGTGCTCACCAAGCCTTGTAAAAGGCCTCGCCCCGCCGTCATGCGACCACTATCTTGGCTTAAATAGGTCTTTTACCTGCTTTTCTTCATAGAAAAGTACGCCCGCGTCAGCGCCTTCCACTGCGCCAGCGTCACCTGCTCCGCCCGGGCATTTTCGGCAATACCCGCCGCCTTTAGCAGTGCACGGGTGGCGTCTTTCTCCCACCGCAGCCCGGCGGAAAGGGAATTAAGCATCGTTTTGCGCCGCTGGCCAAACCCGGCCCGCACCACTGCAAAGAAGTCCTCCCGCGGCGGCAGGTCCTCTGGCAGCTCCTGCGGCAGGTCCAGCCGGATCACCGCGCTATCCACCGCCGGGGCCGGCAGAAAAGACCCCCGTGAGACCGGGAACAGCAGCTTCGGCGTGCTGTAATACCACACCGCCGCGCTGATAGCCCCGCATTCCCGGGTGCCCGGCGCCGCCGTAATGCGCACCGCGGCCTCCTTTTGCACCATCACCGTCAGCGAGCGAATGGGCAGTGGCCCCTCCAGCAGCCGCATGATGATGGGCGAGGTGATATAGTAGGGCAGGTTGGCGCACACCACCACCGGCATCCCGGCAAAGTGCTCCGCAATGAGCGCCGGCAGGTCTAGCACCATCGCATCCCCCTGCACTATGGTCACATTCTTAAATTCCGCCAGCGTTTCCGCCAGGATGGGCGGCAGCCGGTCATCCAGCTCCACCGCCACCACCTTTTCCGCCCGGCGGCACAGCTCTGCCGTCAGCACGCCAAAGCCCGGCCCGATCTCCAGCACCCCCACGCCGGGGGCAGCGCCGCCCAGCTCCGCCATTTTGGGGCATACGCCGGGGTTGATGATAAAATTCTGCCCCAGCGCGCGGGAAAAGGAAAACCCATGGCGCTGCAGCAGCTCCTTGATGACGGCGGGATCGGTAAGTGTGGGCATGGCGGCCTCCTTGCGGGGTGATTTTTCGCTTTTCAGTATATCGTTTTTTGGGAAAAAATGCAACACCGCGCCCCCGATTTGTAAAGGCCGCTATACAGAAAGTATTTCACACTTTCCACCGGGTTTTCCACATTTCCGGGGCCAAAAAGGGTAAAAGTGTGTTAAAACTGTGACAAACAGGGGCTTTTCACGGCTTTTTCCCACTAAATGGGTGTGGAAAACCGTGCCTCCGGCAGGCAAGGCCCTAAAACACCTCGTAATGATTCCGGAATGTCAACCCCCTTTGCCCCCTAAATTTTATCCTTATTTTTGATGGAGTTTGACGAGAAACCGTCTTGACAACAGGGAATAAGATGGTATAATAATAAAGCGCTATGCGGAAGTGCTGGAATCGGCAGACAGGCACGTTTGAGGTGCGTGTGTCCATGACGTGTGGGTTCAAGTCCCATCTTCCGCACCAAAAAGAAAAAGACGCCCAAGGGCGTCTTTTTCTTTTTGGTGCACTGGGGAGCACAAAGCCTGCGCAAAGGACCAGTCTGTGTGGGATGCTTTCCGCAAAAATATCTAGCTGATATTTTTGAGCTAATGCACGAATGGTATTTCGCTCGCTGCGGCGAGCGACCTGCCTTTTGAAAAAGGCCGGCGCCAAAACTTTTTACATTTTTCCTCTCGCGCACGCGCGTGCACCCGCCCGTACCCGCGCTACATGCGTGTATATGTACGCGCGCATGGACTTTCAGTCCGGATTATGGGACTCATCATCTGCTACAATAAAACCGTGGAAAGCAGCCGGCAGCCCCTTATCCCAGGAGAGAAACCGAGAAGAAAACTGCCGCCGGTCACCCATTCCGGGCGGCCAGCAGCCCCGCCGCAAAATCCCGTACCCGCTGCTTTTCCGCCGGGGTCAGCCGGGCCAGCAGCGCCCCCAGGCTCTCCCCACCCAGTCCGTCCTCCGCCGGGAGGGCGGGCTTTTCTATTTGCGGGGAATTGCCGCACAGCCAGTCCACCGTCACATTGTACTTTTCGGCGATCTCCCGCAGTTTCCCCCGGTAGGAGCCGCTCCGTCCGGCCCGCCAGTCGGCCACCACATTGCCGCTTTTGTAGCCCAGTGACCGGGCAAATTCCGCATCCGCCCCATGCCGGTCCGGGATCAGGGATAGAATTCTTTGCAGCATAATATCCATATTTTCTCTCCTCATTTTGGCTAAATCTACAAAAACTCACAAATCGTGAGAAAACACTTGAAATCACGCAAAACATGAGTTACAATGGAAAGTGGGATTTTTCCCCAAACGCTCTGTTTTGTATGATTTTTCGCTTGTTCAAGCGGTTTCCGTTTCTATCATACCGCAAAAAACCACCCTTGTCAAGTGCTTTTAATCCACATGAACATGAGCCTTTGGCACAGTCCCAGCCGGGGGAACGGCCTGCCGCGGCAGGGGGGAGCCGTCCCGCCCGGCAAAATCAAACGACCCGGCCACGAGGCCGGAGAGAGGAAACCGATGAAACACAACACGAAAAACCGAAAGGGGGCCGCCGCATGAGCACCGTCTATGCCAGCCCCATCTGGCTGGGGAGACCCCACTGCCCGGTGACAGTCACCACTGGGGCCGGGGCAGTCGTCACGGCCGCCCTGGGCAGCCTTACCCTGACCGCCACCGCCGATGCCAACGGCCTTTGCGCCATGAAGCTGCTCCGCCGGGGCCGCTGGGATTTTACCGCTGTGCTGGGGGGCAAAAAGGGCTTTGGCACGCTGGCTGTCCCGGGGCAGAGAAGTCTTTCCCTGCCGCTGTATTCCACCACCCTGGCGGAAAATTCCTGGGCCGAGATCGCCGCGGCGGCAGCGGCCGGGATAGCTGCCCGGCTGTGGTCGCCGGGGGATGTGAAAGAGCTGACCATCAGCGGCACGGCCGGCCTGCTTACCGTCACCGATCTGACCATTGGGGCCATCATCCTGGGCTTTGACCACAATGCCGCCCTGGAGGGCAGCGGCCGAATCCACTTCCAGCTGGCGCGCCTGGGGGCGACCCCGGTGGCCCTGGTGGATAAACGCCACGGCAGCTTCAGCGACCTGGCCGGGGCCTTTACCATGAACACCACCGCCACCAGCGCGGGCGGCTGGCAGGGCAGCCATATGCGGCAGGAGATCCTGGGCAGCGACAGCGCCGATGTGCTAGCCCCCAAGGAGGGGACGCTGCTGGCCCTGCTGCCGGAGGAGCTGCGGACGGTGATGAAGCCCTGCACCAAATACACCGATAACACCGGCAATTCCATGGAGGCCGCCGCGGTGACCGCCACCCAGGAGTGGCTGTTCCTGCTCTCGGAGTGGGAGTACTATGGGGCCCGCACCATGGCCAATGAGGGAGAGCAGAGCTTCCAGCAGCAGTATGCCTACTATGCCGCCGGCGGCAGCCCAGCCAAAATGCGCCACAACCGCACCACAGCTACGGCCCGGGATTGGTGCCGCAGCCCGGCGGCGGGGTGGGCCGGCTTTTGCCATGTGAACAAGGACGGCACTGCCTATTACGAGGCCCCGAATGCCGACCTGGGCATTGCACCGGCCTTTGTGCTGGGCGCATAAGATAGACTGGGAGGTGTGAACATGGATCAGGAGATCATAGTGGCGGGGCTGGCGCTGGTGGGCAGCCTGAGCGGCACCTATTTTGCCAACCGCCGGGCCACCGCCCTTATCGCCTACCGGCTGGAGCAGCTGGAAAAGAAGGTGAACCAACACAATTCCGTGATAGAACGGCAATATGAACTGGAGAAAAAATTTGCGGAGCACGAGCGGGACTATGCCGCTGCCTGCCGCCGCATAGAGGAGCTGGAGAAAGGAGCATGAGTATGAGTGAATTTGTAACCTGGGAGGCACTGGGCGGCTATGCCGGCGCGGTGATGATGGTGACCCTCATCACGCAGTTTTTGAAAGGGACGCCGCTGGGCAAATGGAGCAGCCAGCTGGTGGCCTATGTTATCGCCGTGGTGCTGCTGATCGGGGCGGAGATCTTTGGCGGACAGCCGGTGACGGTGCAGGGGGTGACCCTGTGCCTGCTGAACGCGGTCATTGTGGCGCTGGCGGCCAACGGGATGTACGATGCAGCCGCCAAAGGCAAAAAGACGGCGAGCTATCAGCATGAGGAGTAAAAGTAAAAAAGAGAACCCATGCAGGGTTCTCCGATTATTTGACAGGTCTGATTTCTAAAAGGCGCTCGATGGGAACATGGAGAGCTTGAGAAACATCCAGCAGCAGGCCGACCGTTGGCTTGCTGCTGGCGGTTTCTACCCGTTGAATATGTTGATGACTGTAACCAGTCATTTCGGCAAGTTGCAGTTGGGTGTACCCCGCTTCTTTACGGTAGCGCATGATGTTCAGCCCAATTTGCACATAGTCATTATAATGCTTATCCATATACACCACCTCTGCCTATTATTTTAGAGGTTTTTGATAATAATTTATCCAACCTAATATGATTAAATACTTAAATTAGATTGTATTTTCGTCAAATCTGTGATAGAATGTAAAAAGTGGGAGAGATAAATGATGATGGATAATAATTTTGAAAGGCATTTGGTGAGTATCTGGACAGTGCGGAATACGACACAATTGCCAATGAATTGTTTGCCGCTACCTGCAATGCTTTTTTGGCGGGATGGATTGCCGCAGGAGGGAGTTTGCCGGCTTCCGGACATATCTTTGAGGTATATGGAGAAAAGAATGAACCTTAAAATTGAATGAAAACTTGCAAAATTTTGTATTGACAAATGAGGTGGCATGGCCTATAATAGCCACAAATAAAAACCTGTGATCGAGAAGAGTAACCGGTCAGTTTTCGTTGATAGCGAGCCGCGGAGGGTGCAAGCGCGGTAACGGGAGGAGCGGCGAATGGACTCGTGAGGGCGGCCGAACACGCAGAGCATGCGCCAGTAGCAGCCGACGGGAAACCGGCCCCGTTATCCATCCCGGCTTACATCATGTGTGTAGGAACAGAGCGGATGCTGCAAAGCATCAATGACGGGTGGTACCGCAGAGCTGATTTTCAGTCCTGTCCCAAGAGTTTTTCTTGGGATGGGATTTTTTATTTTACCGGGAAAGGAGCGAGCGCGATGAAAGAGAGAATACTGCCGGGACGGCGATGGTGCCCGCCCCTGGAAAAACGAAATCAATAAAATCACTACTGACCATGAAAAGGAGATAACCCCATGAAAACCAACCTGAAAAAAGTTTTTGCCCTTATTTTTGCCGTAATGTTCGTATTCTGCTTTGCCGCCTGCGGCGAGAAAAAAGCCCCGGTCATCGGCATCAGCCAGTACGGCGAGCACGAAAGCCTGGATAATTGCCGGGAGGGCTTTCTGCAGGGGCTGAAGGACGCCGGCCTGGTGGAAGGCACCGACTATACCATCGACTACCAGAACGCCGGGTTTGATGATAACATCACCAAGCAGATCGCCGAGAGCTTTAGCGCCAACAATGTGGCCCTGATGTGCGGCATTGCCACCAACAGCGCCACCGCCTGCTACGCCGCCGCTGAGAATAAAGACATCCCGGTCATTTTTACCGCCATTACCGACCCGGTACAGGCCAAGCTGGATACCGGCAATGTGACCGGCACCAGCGATAAATTGGCCGTGGAGGGCCAGCTGGAGCTCATCCGCGCGCTGCAGCCTGAGGCCAAGACCATCGGTATTCTGTATACCACCAGCGAGCCGAACTCCGTTTCCGCCATTGCCGAGTACGAGGAAAAGGCCCCGGCCTACGGCTTTACCATCGAGGCGGTGGGCGTGACCGCGCAATCCGAGGTGGTGCAGGCCTGCGATACCCTGCTGGCCCGCGGTGTGGACTGCATGAGCAACCTGACCGATAACAATGTGGTGGGCGTGTTGCCGGCCATTCTGGAAAAGACCAACGCCAAGAGCATCCCCGTTTACGGCAGCGAGATAGAGCAGGTGAAGAAGGGCTGTGTGGCCTCCATCGGCATTGATTACTATGAGCTGGGCCGCCAGACCGGCCAAATGGCCGCCAAGGTGCTGAAGGGCGAGGCCACCTGTGAGGAGATGCCCTATGAGACCATCAGCGAGTACGGACTGTATGTGAACTACACTGCCCTGACCGAGATGGGCCTGACCCTGCCGGAGGAGCTGGCCGGCCGTGCCATTGACGCCAACGCCTGATTTTTTGCTTCGAATTTTTGATTTGACCGCAAGGAGTACACCATGCTGAATGTGATACTGGAGACCTGCGCCGGGACCCTGACCCAGGGGCTGATCTACGCCATATTATCCTATGGTATTTTTATCACTTATAAGATACTGGATTTCCCCGACCTAACGGTGGACGGCAGCTTTCCGCTGGGAGCGGCCGTGACCGCCGTGCTGCTGACCCACGGGGTGAATGCCTGGCTGACGCTGCCCATTGCCCTTGTGATCGGGGCGCTGGCGGGGCTTTGCACGGGGCTGATCCATGTCCGGGCCAAGGTGAGGGACCTGCTGGCCGGTATCATCACCATGACGGCGCTGTATTCCATCAATTTGCAGATCGCCGGCTCCAACCTGATGGTGGAGCGGGCCATTGATACCATTTACACCTCCGCCCCGGTGATGGCGCTGCTGGGCAGCGTTCCGCTTTTGTACCGCAAGCTCATCGTTTCGCTGGTGCTGGTGGTGCTCATCGGGCTGGTGCTGGAGTGGTATTTTTCCACCAAGAACGGCCTGCTGCTGCGGGCGGTGGGCGATAACGACACCCTGGTGACCACCCTGGCCGTGGATAAGGGCCGCATGAAAATTCTCGGTCTGGTGATCGCGAACGCTTTGGTGGCGCTTTCCGGGTGCATTGTCTGCCAGGAGGGACGCTCCTTCAGCGCGACGATGGGCACCGGACAAATGGTATTCGGTTTGGCGGCGGTCATCATCGGCACCACGCTGTTCCGCCGCATGAGCTTTGTGAAGGGGACGGCCGCCGTGGTCATCGGCAGCATCCTGTATAAGGCCTGCATCCAGATCGCGATCCTGCTGGGGCTGCCCGGCAATATGCTGAAATTTATCACCGCGGCGCTGTTCCTGGTCATTCTTACCACCGGGAACCTGAGCGGCCGGAAAGGAGGCGCCGACCGTGCTGGAGCTTAAAAATATCACCAAAATATATAACCCCGGCGAGATCACTGAGGCCTGCCTGTTCCGGGACTTTAACCTTTCGGTGGAAGCGGGCGAGTTTGTTTCCATCGTGGGCAGCAACGGCAGCGGCAAGACCTCCCTGCTGAATATCATCTGCGGCAGCATTCCAATCCAGGGCGGCGATGTCATCATTGACGGCGAAAGCATGCTGCACAAGAAGGAATTTGTGCGGTACCGCCGCTTTGGCCGGGTGTACCAGAACCCCGCCCTGGGTACCAGTCCCAACCTGACCATGTTCGAGAATCTCTCGCTGGCGGATAACAAAGGCAAGGTCTATGACCTGAGCCGGGGCGCGAACCACGCCCGGCGGGAAAGCTACCGGGAGCAGCTGGCTTCCCTGGGGCTGGGGCTGGAGGACAAGATGGATATTAAGATGGGGGCGCTTTCCGGCGGGCAGCGGCAGGCCGTGGCCCTGCTGATGGCCACCATGACGCCCATTGATTTTCTCATCCTGGATGAGCACACCGCCGCGCTGGACCCCAAAACGGCGGATACTATTATGGCGCTGACCGACCGTGTGGTGCGGGAAAAGGGCCTGACGGCCATAATGGTGACCCACAACCTGCGCTATGCCGTGGAGTACGGCAGCCGCCTGCTGATGATGGATAAGGGCCACCTGGTGCTGGATGCCGCCGGGGAGGAAAAGAAGCACATGAGTGTGGACGATATTCTGGACCTGTTTACCAAGATCAGTATCGAGTGCGGCAACTGACTTCTGCGGCAAAAATAGGCGCGGAGAGGTCTTGCCCTGCTTTGCGAAAGAAATGAGAAAAAGTTCGGAGAAATCCGGACTTTTTTGCTTTCGCGGGGGGCGGGGGAGATTGTCTTGCAGCCAAAAATCTGCTATACTGCTTTTATATTTACATATTGTTCAAGCAATCTTTATCATACTGCGGTATGATAAAGGGGAAAAGTACAGCGGGGAGGCGGCGGGATGTTCGGATATGTAAAGACCTGCACGCCGCAGCTGCGCCTGTGCGAATGGGAAGCCTACCGGGGCATCTACTGCGGGCTGTGCCGTACCCTGGGGCGGCGCTTTGGGCCGCTGGCCCGGCTGACGCTGAGCTATGACTTTACCTTTTACGCCACGCTGGAGATGGCCCTGCGGGAGGAAGTGCCCGAATTCCGCCGGAGAAGCTGCGGGGTGAACCCGCTGCGGCGCTGCCGGCACTGCGAGGAAAACGAGGCGCTGAACCGAGCGGCGGATATGGCCATCCTGAGCCTGTGGTATAAGGCGGAGGATACCATTGCCGATGGGGGATTCCTTGGCCGGTGCGGCGGCCGGCTGCTGCGGGCCATGCTGCGGCGGCAGTACCGCCGGGTGGCGGAAAAAACCCCCACAGTGGATGCGGTATTTGCCGGGGAGATGGACCGCCAGCGGGCGCTGGAGGCCGCCGGGGATACCAACCTGGACGAGCTGTGCGAGCCGACCGCCAAAATGACGGCGGCGATGCTGAGCCTGCTGAGTGAGGAGCCGGGCGAGCGCCGGGTGCTGGAGCGGCTGGGGTATCTGCTGGGGCGGTATATTTACATGGCGGATGCGCTGGACGACTGGGAAAAAGATAAAAAGCACGGGGATTTTAACCCCTTTTTACAGTGTGAGGATGAACCGGAGGCGCTGAAGCGCCACGCCAGAGCCAGCCTGCTGTTGACCATCGGGGAGATGGGGGCCGCGCTGGACCTGCTGGAGCTGCGGCACTTTGGGCCCATACTGGAGAATATCATTCGGCTGGGACTGCCCCAGACGGTGGAAGAACTGCAACTGCCCCCAAAGCAAAGGAGGAAACGAGAAAAATGACAGATCCCTACAAGGTGCTGGGAGTAAGTCCGAACGCGACCGACGATGAGGTGAAGGACGCCTACCGCCGGCTGGCCCGGAAATATCACCCGGATAACTATGTGAATAACCCGCTTTCCGACCTTGCGACCGAGAAGATGAAGGAGATCAACGAGGCGTACGATGAGATCCAGCGGCAGCGCAAAAGCGGCGGCAGCGGCTACGGACAGCAAAGCTACGGCGGGGGATATCAGCAGAGCTATGGCGGCTACCAGCGGAATTACGGCGGGTACCAGCAGAGCTACGGTGGTTCCTCCCAGTTCGCGGATATTCGCAGGCTCATCAACCTGAACCGGCTGGGCGATGCCGAGGAGCTGTTGGATGGGATTTCCGCCAGCGCCCGCACCGCCGAATGGAACTACCTGAAGGGAATAGTAAACTACCGCAAGGGCTGGCTGGATAACGCCGTGACCTACCTGAACACCGCGTGCGCCATGGAGCCCAACAACATGGAGTACCGCCAGGCGCTGAACCAGCTGACCCAACAGCAGCGGGGCTATGCCCAGGCGGGCGGCACCAGTATGTGTGAGGTGTGCGCTTCGCTGTACTGTGCCAATGCCTGCTGCCAATGCATGGGAGGTGGCTGCTGATGCAGAAAAAGAGTGGACAGGTGGCGCTGGGCGGTATTGCTACCGGCATGTGCATCGCGTTGATGTTTGCCACGGGGATGATCCCATTTTCCTACTACGCACTGCCGGCGCTGGCCGGACTGGTGCTGATTGCCGTGCGGGAGGAAAACGGGCTTTCCACGGCGCTGATCGTCTTTGCGGCGGTTTCGCTTTTATCTGTTTTTGTAGTGCCCATCAAGGAAGCGGCGCTGCTGTTTATCGCGTTTTTTGGGTACTATCCCATTTTGCAGGAGACCTTTGCCAAGATCCGCCCCAAGGCGCTGAGCTGGGTGGTGCGGCTGGTGATTTTTAACGCGGCGGTGGTGGCGGCCTACTGGGTCATCGTCAATGTATTTGGCATCACCGAGATTTTGGAGGAATTCGGGGACTTTGGCAAGTACTCGGTGCTGGTGCTGCTGGCCTTTGCCAATGTGTTTTTTGTCATTTACGATGGCGCGGTGAAGAACATCACCCTGGCCTACCGCAACTGGTTCAGGCCGAAAATTCTGAAAAAAGTGCGCTGAAAAGGCGAAAACCGGCGGTTCTTCGGCAGAGGAGCCGCCGATGGTTTAGCTGGCAGGGCGCGGGTACCTGCCAAGAGCGCCAGCCCGCAGGGCCGCCCGGCCGCAGGCCGGGCGAGGGGGCGGCGGAGCCGCCCTCTACCCCGTCCCAGAGGGACGGGGTGCCCTGCGGGCCGTATGCCTGCGGTTTGCAGAGACCGGCCGAGTGCCGTAGCCTGCAGAATAAGTGAGTGGAGAGCAAAAAATGAGTTACCGACTGTTTCTATTTGATTTGGACGGCACGCTGGTGGATACCTCACCGGGCATTCTGGAGGCGCTGCGCAGGATGGAGCAGGAGGTGGGGGCGGAGCCCCTGCCGCAGAAAACGCTGGAGAAGTTCATTGGGCCGCCGCTGGAGTGGTCGATGGAGACCTATTACGGGCTGGAGCCCCGGACGGCCAAGGTATGGGCGGATATCTACCGGCGCATCTATACTGAGGAAAACTGTATCGCGAAGTCGCGGCTGTACCCCTATATCCGGGAGTCACTGGCACTGATCAGGGAAAAGGGCGGTAAATGCGCGGTGACCTCCCTGAAGATGGACCGCATGGTGGCGGCTACGCTGGAGGTCTATGGCCTGGTGCCGGAATTTGACGCGCTGGTGGGCCGCAGCGAGGTCTGTCCCACCAAGGCGGATACCATCCGGGAGGCGATACGGCTGCTGGACTGGCCGGGAACCGCAGATGTGGTGCTCTTCGGCGACAGCCGCTATGATGGCGAGGGTGCCATGGAAGCCGGGGTGGCCTTTGTACCGCTGACCTATGGGTTTGGCTTTGCTGAGGAGGGCAGCATGGCGGGACTGGACTGTGCCGCCGTGGCCCGGGAACCGGAGGATGTGTACCGCTTTATCCGCGCACAGTTTGAAGGGAAATGATACACGGCATCTTGCGGGGAGATACCGCAATATGATATAATAAAACTGCCAAAGGCGAAGGGAGCCGAAGGCGAGAGAAAGGAGCGCTGCCGATGAATGGGATCCAAGTTTTTCTGGCGGCCTATGCCCAGCCGCTCATCTGGCTGGCTGTGGCGCTGGTCATGCTCATCTTAGAAGCCGCCACGGTACAGATGGTGAGCATCTGGTTCTGCCTGGGGGCGGTGGCCGCGGCCATCGCGGCGATCCTGGGTGGTTCCATCCCGGTGCAGATTGTTGTATTTGTGGTGATCTCCGGGGTAACGCTGGCCTTTACCCGCAAGTTTGTAAAAAAGGTGCTGCGGGTGAAAAAGACCCCTACCAATGCCGATAGCGTCATCGGCGCCATCGGGCAGGTGGTAGAACCCATCGACGATGAGGCGGGCACCGGACGCATCAAGGTGGAGGGCATGGACTGGAGCGCCCGCACCACCGATGGCAGTAAGCTGCCGGAGGGCGTAAAGGTAAAGGTAAAAGCAATCGCAGGTGTTAAACTGATGGTTTCCCCCATCAGAGAAAAGGAGGACTAATATTATGTGGCTGATTATTGTTCTGGTTGTGCTGGTGATCCTTTTGCTGGTGACCAATATCCGGGTGGTTCCGCAGGCGACCGAGTTCGTCATTGAACGGCTGGGCACCTACTACACCACCTGGGAGACTGGCCTGCACTTTAAGGTGCCGTTGGTGGACCGTGTGGCGAAGCGCATCTCGCTGAAGGAGCAGGTGATGGACTTTGCACCGCAGCCGGTGATCACCAAGGATAATGTCACCATGCAGATCGATACCATCGTATTCTACCAGGTGACCGATGCCAAGCTGTATACCTACGGCGTGGAGCGGCCTATTCTCGCTATCGAGAGCTTGACCGCCACCACCCTGCGTAATATCATCGGTGATATGGAGCTGGACCACACCCTGACCTCCCGCGATGTCATCAACAGCCGCATTACCGCCGCGCTGGACCAGGCCACCGATAAGTGGGGCATCAAGGTAAACCGCGTGGAGCTCAAGAACATCGTGCCGCCGCGTGACATTCAGGACGCCATGGAGAAGCAGATGCGTGCCGAGCGTGAGCGCCGTGAGGCGATCCTGCGCGCCGAGGGTGAAAAGCGCAGCCAGATCTTGATTGCCGAAGGTAAGAAGGAGAGCCAGATCCTAAACGCCGAGGCCGAAAAGCAGGCGGCCATCCTGCTGGCGGAAGCCGAGAAGGAAAAGAAGATCCGTGAGGGCCAGGGCGAAGCCGAGTCCATCATGCTGGTGCAGAAGGCGCAGGCCGATGCCATTCGCCTGCTGAACGAGGCCTGCCCCAGCCGGGAAGTGCTGACGCTGAAGGCCTACGAGAGCTTTATGAAGGCGGCCGACGGCCAGGCGACCAAGATCATCATTCCCAGCGAGATCCAGGGCATGGCGGGTCTGGCGGCCTCGGTGAAGGAGCTTGTCAAGGAATAAGCCGAAATTTTAGTAAAAGCGCTGTCCCCCATGGGATGGCGCTTTTTTTCGGCTTGTGCTATAATGGAGACAGAGATCCCCTGCCCGGGGTAGAGGTGGGGGAGGGGCCGGGCCGGGCCCCGCAGGGGCCTGGCCGCCCCGGCAGGGGCGGCCAGGTGGGCGGGCGAAGCCCGCCACGGCGCGCAGCGCCGCCCTGCGGGGCCCCAGGCTCCCGGCCGGCACCAAAACGGAGGAGGACGCGAAAATGGCAAAGCTGTATTTCAAATACGGGGCGATGGGCAGCTCCAAATCCGCCCAGGCGCTCATTACCAAGTTCAACTACGAGGAGCTGGGCATGACCGTCTGGCTCATCAAACCCTCGGTGGATACCCGTGACGGCGCCGATATCATCAAATCCCGCATCGGCTTGGCAAAAAAGGCGGATATCATCCTGCCGGAGGATAACATCATCGAAAAATTTGATCAGCACCCCGGTATGGATGTCATCATTGCCGATGAGTGCCAGTTCTTCACGCCGGAGCAGATCGACCAGCTGCGCACGCTGGTGGATGAGCGGGATATGCCGGTTATCTGCTTTGGGCTGCGCACCGACTTTTTGACCCACCTGTTCCCGGGCAGCCGCCGCCTTTTTGAGGTCGCAGACTCCCTCACCGAGATCAAAACCGTCTGCGCCTGCGGGCACAAGGCAACCGTCAATGCCCGTATTGCGGGCGGGCGCATCGTCACCGAGGGCGAGCAGGTCTTCCTGGGCGGCAACGAAAGCTATGTGGCCATGTGCTACAAGTGCTGGCAGGAGAAAATCAAAAAGCAGCGGGAGGAAGACAATAACCGATGATTTGAGACCGGCGGCAGCCGGCATTTTGGGGGAGAAATAGTTATGGCAAAGGATAAAACCGAAAAAACCAATGTGATGCGCCTGCTGGAGCAGAAAAAGCTGCCCTACACCCCGCACGATTACCTGGCCACCGGCGCGGTAAGCGGGGTAGAGGTGGCGGCGGCGCTGGGCGAGCCGCCGGAGCGGGTCTTTAAGACACTGGTGACCACCGGCGCCTCCGGCGGGCACTATGTCTTTGTCATCCCCGTGGCGGAGGAGCTGGACCTGAAAAAAGCCGCCAAAGCGGTGGGGGAAAAGAGCATCGCCATGCTGCCGCAGAAGGAGCTGTTGCCCCTTACCGGCTATATCCACGGGGGGTGCAGCCCCATCGGTATGAAAAAGCCGTTCCCCACGGTGCTGCACCAAAGCGCTGCCGCCCTGGAGAGTATTTATGTCAGTGCGGGGAAGATCGGCTATCAGGTGCAGCTTTCCCCCGGCGACCTGCAAAAGATGCTGCCCCTGAAGTGCTGCGATGTGATAAAATAAACGCAAAAACGCCCGCCGTATGGCGGGCGCGTTTTGTTTTAGTTGGCGGGGGTGAATTCGCAGGAGAGATACCGCAGCTGCAAACCCAGCAGCGGACTTTCCCATTCCTCCCACTCCAGCGTGCGGGTGCCCATCAGGTAATCGGTGGGCAGAATGTTGCCATGCATTAACCGATTGCAGCAGTCCTCGTAGGCTTCAGCCGGATCGCCGCCCTGCCCATAGCCGTTGCCGTAGACGGAGAAAACCCCCTTGTAGTGGTTTTCCCCCAGCTGCTCCAGGTGGGTCAGTACCATAAAGTTGGGGATGATCATGCCCCAGCCGGTAGATTCCACATTTCCATCCTGCGTCAGGGTGGTATTACGGGTTTCATACTGGGTGATGGGCTCACCCAGGTATTCCATGGCGGCCCGGTCATATTCCGCCTTGGGGTAGGAGTAGGTCACTTCTTTTCCGGCAGCCATTTCCTCAGCGGCCAGCTTTACCAGCACATAGGCGGCACGGCTGCCGGCGGCTTCCTTTTGGTTGGCGGCGGGATACAGCAAAAAGATATCGGCGTTATTATAGGGGTTCTGGAAATACTCAAAGTACTTCTTCACATCGGGGTCAATGGGAGTATTGTCCGGCTCGGTGACGGGGTCGGTCACAGGGTCGGTCACAGGGTCGGTCACGGGATCGGTCACGGGATCGGTCACGGGATCGGGGTCGGGATCGGGAGTGGGGGCGGGCTTTTCGCCGCAGGCGGTCAGCAGCAGGGCAAGGCACAAGGCAAGCAGCAGGGGCAGCATCGTTTTCTTCATGTTGTTTCCTCCCGTTGGTGTCATTGGTATTAGGCTTACACTATTTATAACGAACGAGCGCCGCAAAATGCAACACGCTTTTGCAAAAAAACTGCGGCAAGGAAGATATTTCCTCGATTTCATTATACATAAGGGGGGGTGAAAGTCAAGCACGGGCCCATAAGCCGGACAAAACGCAAAAACACCCCGCCGCAGGGGCAGGGTGTTCGTGTGCTTTTAACCGCAGGCAGCCTTAGTCGGTGACATAGGGCAGCAGGGCCAGATGACGGGCACGCTTGATCGCGGTGGTCAGCTGGCGCTGATGGCGGGCGCAGGTACCGGTCACGCGGCGGGGAACGATCTTTCCACGCTCGGACAGGTAGCGGCGCAGACGCTGGGTGTCTTTATAATCGATCATCTCGATCTTATCGGCACAGAAAGCACAAACCTTTCTGCGGGGACGACGGTCGCGGTTCATGGGTCTCTCGGGTCTTTCGGTACGCTCCATAGCCATGGTTCAAACCTCCTTATTAGAATGATGAAACAGTTTTCGTTGGGATCAGAAGGGCAGGTCGTTATCGCTTTCCACTTCCTCAAAGTCGCTGGCAGCGCCGCTGGTATAGGCGGGCTGCGCGGGGGCGGGGGCGGCGTAGCTGTTATCGCCATAGCTGTTATTGCTATAGCTGCCGCCATTGCCGGAACCGGCATTGCTGGAGCGTGCGCCGGTAAAGAATACATTATCGGTCACGATCTCGGTGGCGGTGCGCTTGTTGCCGTTTTTGTCCTCGTAGTTGCGGGTCTGGATAGAACCCTCCACCCCGATGACATCGCCCTTGTGGAAGTAGCGGCAGACGAATTCTGCCTGCTGACGCCAGGAAGTGATGTTGATAAAGTCAGTCTTGCGCTCGCTGTCCCGGCCGGAAAAACGGCGGTCCACAGCGATGCTGAAGCTGCATACAGAGATCCCGCTTTGGGTCTGCTTCAGCTCCGGGTCTGCGGTCAGGCGACCGATGAGAATGGCTTTGTTAAACATTACATCATCTCCTTAGTTCTCTTTTGCAATGATGAGAGAACGGATCACGCCTTCAGTGATCTTGTAGATACGATCCAGCTCGGCAGGGAACTCGTGGGGAGCAGTGAAGTTGACGAGAACATAGTAGCCTTCCTGCTCGTAGTCGATTTCGTAAGCCAGTCTGCGCTTGCCCCACTCATCGATGGAATCGATGGTGCCGTTGGCAGCAATCAGATCGGTAAACTTCTTCACCAGCTCGGCGGTGGCTTCCTCGGTCAGCTTGTTGCTCAGTACGAATACTGTCTCATAGCTCTTGGTCAGGTTTGCCATACTTTACACCTCCTTATGGACTTTCGCCCCCTGCACCGGGCAGGGGGAAGGAGTCATGCCATGAAAATTTAGCACAACATAGGAATTATACCAATAAAAAAACCGCAAGTCAACACCCCGGACCTGCGGTTTTTGCTTTATTTTCGCACTTTTTTATATCATTTTATATCATAAAAAGGGAAGTGACGACAGAAGAGACCGAAAGCAGCCCGATGACGATGAGGAATACCAGCAGCCAACTGGTGCCGCCCATGCGGGAAAGGTTCTGGTAGTACTGCTGGGTACCAGCCGCTGCGTGGCCGCGGTAGCGCTGGATGCGGACCTGCTGGGTGATCTTCTTGAGGTAGAAATAATTGAAGAACAGGGAGCAAAGCACACTGAGCACCAGCCCGCCGTACTGCACAATGGCGGAGGTGGAAACCAGCGCCTGGTAGTAGGGGGAAAGGGTATTGATGTGCATAAACTCGCTGAGGGTGGTGGCCCCCGCGGCCATCAGCTCCTGGAAGTAGGGGATATAATTGATGGCAAAGGGGATATAGCAGGCGGCCTTTATGGCCAGCAGAATGCCGCCCAGGGCATACATCTTGCGGTAGAAGCAGTACAGCCCGGTGAACAGGAACGCCCCCAGGTTAAAGCTCACAGCGGTCTTGCGCTGCAGCATCGCCCGGAATTTGTATAGGAAGTTCAGGGCATTGGGCCCCACATAGGCGGCCACCTCCCGGGCGGTCAGCTCATCGCCCAGCTTTTCATTGGGGTTCACATTGTACTGGTCGCGCACATATTCCGCAAAGGTCCCGCCGTCCTCGGTCTCGCGGTCCCCAGCCGGGATGCGTTCGCCGGTCTCCTTCAGCGGGTAGCCGCACAGGTCGCAGCGCTCCTGTCCGGCAGGGTTCACGGTGCCGCAGCGGCTGCACATCACATAGCCTTCGCCGTCCGTCTTGTTCTGGGGGGCATGCGGCTGCTCCTCCAGCGGAACAGAAGGCCCCGGAGCGGCCTTGGGCGGCTGCCACACATAGCCCTCGGCATGGCGGGCCTCATTAACACAGTGGCCCAGTTCTTTATAGCAGGCGCGGTGGTAGGGCGTGCCGCACTCCGGGCAGACGACCACATCGTCTTCCGCGGTAAACTTTTTGCCGCAGGCCGCGCAGGGGATACCGGTGTATTTCACAAAAATTGTCCTCCTTATCGGAACTCTACCGAATATTATAGTATACCCCCGGAGGCAATTCAATGGACTTTCGGTGAACAAATCGAATTTTTAATGCTTTTTTTGGCAAATTTCCGGGAATCATTTTACAAGAGCCCATAATTATGATAAAATAAATCGGATAATGAATAAGTGCAACATAAAATACGGGGAGTAAATAAGATGTAGATATAATACGATTTGTAATAACATAAGACTATATACAGGAAAGGTTAAAAGAATATGCTGCAATTTGAAGAACTGCGCCTGAAGCTCCAGGGCATGGAGCCGGAGCTCCGGGAATTAAAACAATCTCTCAACATTGATAAGCTGGGCATCGAAATCGCTGAGCTGGAGCGCAAGGCCGCGGAGCCCAGCTTTTGGGATGACATGGAAAACAGCCAGAAGGTGCTCCAGCGCACCGCTCAGCTTAAAGCCAGCGTGGAAACCTACAATAAGCTGCAGGCCCTGTACGAGGACACCCTGACCCTCATCGAGCTGGCGGAGGAGGCCGGCGATGAAAGCGTGTACGAGGAAGCCGCCGCCGATACCGAGCAGCTGCAGACCCGCATGGCGGAGGTGCGTCTGACCACCCTGCTCACCGGGGAATATGACAGCAAAAATGCCATCCTCACTTTCCACGCGGGGGCCGGCGGCACCGAGGCACAGGATTGGGCGCAGATGCTGTACCGCATGTACACCCGCTGGGCGGAGCGCCACGGCTACGCCTATAAAATACTGGACTACCTCGACGGCGACGAAGCGGGCATCAAAAGCGCCTCCATCCTCATCGAGGGAATGAACGCCTACGGCTTCCTCAAATCCGAAAACGGCGTGCACCGCCTGGTGCGTGTTTCTCCCTTCGATGCCAGCGGCCGCCGTCAGACCTCCTTTGCCTCGCTGGAGGTCATGCCGGAGATCGACAAGGATGTCAATATCGAGATCCGCGAGGAGGACATCCAGATGGATGTGTACCGGGCCAGCGGCGCGGGCGGGCAGAAGGTCAATAAGACCTCCAGTGCCGTGCGCCTGACCCACCTGCCCACCGGCATCGTGGTGGCCTGCCAAGTGGAGCGCAGCCAGCACCAGAACCGCGAGGTCGCCATGAATATGCTGCGCAGCAAGCTGGTGGAGATCAAGGAGCGCGAACACCTGGATAAGATCGAGGACATTAAGGGCGTGCAGAAGGAGATCGCCTGGGGCAGCCAGATCCGCTCCTATGTGTTTATGCCCTACACCATGGTCAAGGATCACCGCACCAACTACGAGACCGGCAACATCACCGCCGTTATGGATGGCGACCTTGATGGCTTCATCAATGAGTACCTCAAGAAAAAGAGCCAGGGCACACTGGAAAAATAATTCCCGCCGAGGCCATATCGGTGGAAAGCATACCAAGGGAGGGCAAAGACCAATGAAGAAATGCACCAAAGTTTTTTCCGTTATCCTTGCCGCTATGATGCTGGCATCCCTTGCCGCTTGCGGCGCCGAAAAGGTAAAGATCACCCCCACTGCTGCCCGGTCCATCGAGACCGAGGTGTACGAAACAGCGGATTTCAGCATCACTATCCCCAAGGGCTGGGTGGTCACCACCGGCGGCGAGAATATCTACCACAGCATCCGTGTTTACGATCCGGAAGAGCCCATGAATCAGATGTTCAGCCTGCTGAAAGCCGATGTGCTGCTGCACAGCCAGGCGGGCAAAAAGGCGTGGCAGTATATGGCCAGCATCGGCAGCGCCGGCGCTTCGCTTTTTGCGCAGGCCGCCGTGCTGGGAACTCCCTCCACCGAGGGCTTTTATCAGATCTTTCCCGATTATACCGCCTTTGTGATGCAGGTGGAGTCCAGCTATGCGGACTACACTTTCCCCACCTTCAATGACTTTACCGTGACCGAGCATTTCCCCTTTACCAGCGGCCTTTCGATCCATGCCCTGGGGGAGGAGCTGCTGCGTGGCACCTTTACCGATGGCGAAAAATCCGGCGAGGGTCTCTTTGCGGCCACCGTGGTGGATTTCGGCAGTATAACCCTCCCCGATGGCACCATGGGTGTCTATCAGCCGCGGAAGGTGGATGGTGGCTACTACATGGCCTATAATATCATGGCCGTCACAGCGGTAAAGGATACCTTCATCGAATGGGAGAGCATCCTTACCGAATGCATGAAAACGCTGCAATATTCCGAGAGCTTTGTCAGCGCCGCCAACCAGGCCAGCAATGAGAAGGTCGCCCTCTTTCAGCAGGTCAGCCAGAGCTTTAATGAAACCATGGATGGCATGATGTCCTCCTGGGAAAACCGCAATAAGAGCCAGGATATCCTCAGCCAGAAGCAGAGCGATGCCACCCTGGGCTACGAGCGGTTCTACGATACCGAGACCGGCGAGATCTACCGCGCCGCCATTGGCTTTGGCGATAGCTACGATGGCAAGCGCTATCAGCCCGTTACCGATGACAACATGTATACCGAAGCCATCAGCGGCTACATCGAGCGCCTCGGTTGACCCCCATAAAAACCAACCCCGACCTGCGGAACACCGCAGGTCGGGAATTTTTTATAATAAATTCTAGAAAGTAGCTTGGGCTTGACTTAACGCATAGATCATGGAATCAATACCTGATAGCGCCGTATAACAGCTGCCGGTTTTCCTAAAGGCGGGAGTGTAATAGATATTATTGTCAGCGTCAAAACAGAATTCTTCCGCAGTCAGTTCTTTCATTTCAGATGCCAGCAGACCGTTTCCCCAAAAGCTCCGCAGAAAATCAATTCCAGCGCACATGGTAGCGATGGGCTTCTTTTTGCTGAAAAAATAAGTGACACACGCCGTTATCGCGTCAGAATGCCTATAATTGTTCAACAAGCCGATCCCGCCGGGGATAATTAACGCACCGTATTCTTCAAAATCAATCTCACGAATATCTTCTATGCGTCCTCTGCCAATGCGGGCAGCTTCTAAAAGAATATTCCGCTTTTCTGCCAACTGCTCCGTCAGGTGGTTAACCGATGGAACAGAGAGCTCTTCCGCAACAGGGGTGTAATCACATCCATACTTGTCAAGCGCTGTATATGTCAGAATTACTTCTTCGATGCATGAGCCATCACCAAGTCCGCAGCCGGCTAATAAAACCAAACACTTCATTTTCGGTTACCTCTACAAAATTCAATCGGTTCATTTTCTCTTTCACCACTCCGCCTCTCCCAGCAGCCGTGCTATCACCTCACTGGCGATCAGCAGCCCGGCGCTGCTGGGTACCCACGGGCTGCTGCCGGGGGTGTCCTTGGGACGGGGCTGCCCCGGTGCGGGGGCGGCGGTGCGGTTTTTCGGGGTTCTCGGCGGTTCGGTGGAATACACCACCCGCAGGTGTTCTATGCCGCGGGCCCGCAGCTCCCGGCGCATTACCCGGGCCAGCGGGCAGGTGGTGGTCTTGCTGATGTCACATGCCGTCAGCAGGTCGGGGCGCAGCTTGTTGCCGGTGCCCATGCTGCTGATGATCGGTACCCCCAGCGCCTTGGCCGTCTGGATCAGGTGCAGCTTGGCCGTTACGGTATCTATGGCATCCACAATGCAGTCAAAGCCGGAAAGGTCGATCTGATCGGCGTTTTCCGGCATATAAAAGATGGAGTATTCCGTCACTTTAATATCGGGGTTGATATCCCGCAGCCGGGCGGCCATCACGGCGGCCTTTGGCTGCCCGATGGTGGAATGCAGCGCCACCAGCTGGCGGTTCAGGTTGCTTTCACTCACGGTATCATGGTCGATGAGGGCCAGCTGCCCCACACCGGCCCGGCCCAGGGCCTCGCAGCACCAGCTGCCCACGCCCCCCAGCCCGAAGATGGCCACCTTTTTGCGGGAAAGTGCTTTAATGGCGTCTTCCCCCAGCAGCAGGGCAGTCCGTTCAAATTGACTCATCCTTTGACCTCCCCGCGGGCACGGGCCAGCTTCTGCTGGCGGATATCCTTCCCCACAAAGCCCAGCATGGTATAGCTGCCGATGAGCCGGGAAAGGATGCGTTCATTGTAGGCTTTGCTCAGGGCGGGCAGGTCCAGGTTGGTGCTGATGATGGTGGCCCGTCCCTCGGTCATCCGGTCATTGATGACCTGGTACAGCACCGATTGGCTGTACGCCATGGCAAATTCCGCCCCCAGGTCGTCCAGGATCAGCAGGTCGCAGGAGAGGATTTCCCGCATGGCGGTCAGGTCATCCGTCCCGGCCTCCCGGTTAAAGCGCACTCGTTCAAACCGGTCAATGAGCGCCTGCGCCGGGTAGTAGCGGACCTCATATCCTTTGGCGGCCACCTCCATGGCAATGCAGGCGGAAAGATAGGTTTTGCCCAGTCCCGTCCGCCCCATAAACAGCAGATTCCCGCTGCCTCCGCTAAAATCCGCGGCATAGCGGCGGCACCGGTTCAGGATATTTCTCATGGTCTCCCGCGGGGAGCGTCCGCCGGCCTCCGCCGCATCGCCGTAGTAGCTCAGGTCAAAGCCCTCAAAGCCCTCGCAACCCGCCAGCACCCCGGCCGGCAGGGCGGCCATGGCTTCCTTTTGCAGCAGCTGGGTCAGGCAGCGGCAGCGTCGGCCCTCCGTGTAGCCGGTATCCCGGCACAGGGGGCAGCTGTACTGTGGCCGCAGCAGCTCCTCCTCTATGCCGGCTGCCGCCAGGGTGTGCAGTTTATCCCGCTGCACCTGCTCCAGCCCCTTTTGGTATGCCTCTATCGGCTCGCCGTTTATTACCGCAGTGGTCATCTGGCGGCACAGCGCGGCGGCTTTGCCATCGTATTCCCGCAGCTGCGGCAGGCTCCGGTAAAGCTCCTCCCGCCGCAGGGCGGCGTCCTTTTCGGCCTGGCTGCGGCGCCGGGCCAGCAGCTCCATCGCGTTGCGATAAGCGGTGTTTTCCATTTCGATTGATTCTCCTACTCGTCAGTGTTCTGCTCCATAATGCGCATGGCCTCCCCAATGTCGAAGGAATATTCCCCCGCAGCGGCCCGTTGGGCGGCGGTGCGCTCGGCCTCGGCGGCCTCCACTGTGGTAATGCCCTTGGCGGCCCAGGCGGCCAAAATTTTATCAATATAGGCGAAGGATACCTTGCTCGTGGCCTCCACCGCGCGGTCATAGGCCAGCTTCATCAGCGCTTCCGGGGTCATGTATTCCCCAAACCAGCGGTTCACACAGGCCTTTTCCCGGGCGGTCAGCGCCCGCTCCGGCAGCCCGAACAACCGCCGGATGCGGCCCTCATCGTCCTCCTGCTTGGTCAGCCGCTGGATATGGCTCTCTGCCTTTTCATAGGTATCTATGCCATCCTCCAGCCAACCCGCCACCATCTTTTCCAGATAGCTCAGCTTCTTTTTGCCCTTTTCCCGGCAGTAGGCAGCTGCCACCAGCAGGTATTCGGGGCTCAGCTCCAGCGAACCGAATAAATACGCCAGAATCTCCCGCTCACTAGGGGAAAGCACACTCCCCCGCGCGGCTTCCAGCTCAGCGGCCAGCGCCGCAAACTGCTTGTCCTCCCGCAGCATGGTGTTGATCTCCCCCGGGGAGAGATGTCCCCGGCTGCGGATGGTGGTGATGCCGTTTTCGGTCGTCTTCACTACGGCGCTTTCGTTATTTTCGGGGGCTTTTGGTGCTTCCTTCGCGGGCTGTGGGTTCTGGCTTTCGGTAAACAGCCCCGATTCCTGCCAGTATTGCAGGCAGTCGGTTACCGCCGCTTCGTCCATTCCCAGCCGCGCCGCAATGCCGGCGGTATCCACAGGGCCTTGCCCCTGCCGCAGCGCCAGCAGCAGCACCTTGAGCTGCTCCTCGGTGCAGAATTTCAAATATCGGTCGGCCACCGCGGTGGGGACGGCAAAAATGCTGCCCCATGGGCCAAAGTTAATTTCATAGGACATGGTTTACTGTCCTCCCTTGTGATAGCTTGCACAGGGCGCAGGTCCCTGCCTTACGGGCCGCAGGCCGCCCCGGCTGCGCCGGGGCTGGGGGCCTCTCGGCCCCCTACGGCCGTCCTGCGGACGGCCGGGCCTGCGGCCCGCCCCCGGTCCCTGCTTTCCCCCGCCATACCGCAGCCGCGGCAGCGGGGCAAAATTCCAGCTTTGATTATACCACAAGAAAATCTTAATGAGAACTAAAAAAATGAAATTCCCGCGAATGGTTGCTTTTGCCGGGCCAAAAAGGTTATAATAGAGGAAATCCACCGAAAGAAGGCCGTAAAATGCAGTATCATTACGAAACCCGGGGCGTTTGCTCCCGTGCCATCGATATCAATTTGGATGAGGCCACCGGCATCATCCGCAATGTCCAGTTCACCGGCGGCTGCAACGGCAATACCAAGGGCCTTTCCGCCATGGTCGTGGGCCAGCCGGCCGAAGAGGTCATCCGGCGTCTGCAGGGCATCCGCTGCGGCATGCGCCCCACCAGCTGCCCCGATCAGCTGGCGGAAGCCCTGACCGAAGCCCTGGAGCAGATCTGAGGCTTCGCCGCCGGATAGAGGAAAGGGAGGAATCGGCTTGACAGAAGAAGTAAAGATCTACCGACAGCATGGAATAAAGGAACCGGCCCTTTCCGAAGGGGAAAAGGCGGCCCGGGAGTACCGCCGCCAGCAGCAGAACGGCAACCTGGAGCGGGCCCACCGTTTGGGAGAGACCCTCTGCACCCTCTTTTTGGGGATGCCGGTGGAGGGAGAATACGCCGCCCAGCAGTGGGTGCTGCTCTCCTATCTGGTAGAAAATGAGCTGGAGCAGCAGGTGGAAAATCCCCTGCTGGAGCAGTCGGCGCATAGCCGCTTTGCGGAGGAGCTGGAGCAGCAGGCCCCGGAGCTGGCCCGCACCGTCCACGATGCGCGGGCCTTCACTCTCTATACCCTCAATGAGACCCGCCGTACCCCCCGCAGCGAGGGCGAGATCTTCGCCAAGCTGTGCGGAAAGCCGGAGCAGGAGGAGGTCATCGCGCTGGGCGAGCACCTGGCGGAGGAATTCACCTCCCGCATTACGGCAGCGGTGTCGGCCGCGGGCTTTCTTACCGAATAACCGCAGAAAAAGGAACGAAACCATGGAACAGAATCTGTTTACCGAAGGGGTGCGTCCCGGCAGCGTCACCACCCCGGAGGAAGTCCATATGCTCATCTGCTACATCTTCCGGGAGGCCGGGCAGCCGGTCACGCTGGATCAGGCCAATGAGGTGCTGCAGCGCCAGTCGCTGGTCAATTACTTCGAGTTTGCCGAGGCCGCCGAGCGTCTGATCCGCATGGGGCACCTGCGCCCCGCCGAAAACGGCCGCTACACCCTCTCCCCGGAGGGTGAGAAGCTGGCGGATACCTTCCGGCAGAAGCTGCCCGCCGCCGTGCGGGAGCGCGCCCAAAGAGCCCTGGATGATGTGCTTACCCTGCTGCGCCGCCAGCAGGAAAATAAAGTTCGGGTGAAAAAGGTGGGGGATGGCTGCGAGATCACCCTCACCATCACCGATATCGGCAGCGACTTGATGAGCCTGACCCTTTTCCTCCCCACCGAAAAGGAGTGTGAGCAGGTCCGCCGCCGCTTCCTCAATGATCCGGCGCTGCTGTATAAGGGCACCATGGCGCTGCTCACCGGGGATATGGAAACCTTCGGGGACCTGACCCCCAGCGGCCGGGATCTTTTCATCTAAGCCAAGCCAAAGGAGAAAACATATGGCTGCCAAGCATATTTTAATGGGATTCTGCGCACTGTATGCCCTGGCCAGGGGCATCGGCACAGTGCTGTACTACCTGTCCGGCGCCGGCCAGCTGCAATTAGCCGTCCTCATTATTTCCTTTATCGTCAGTGTCATCGGCCTGGTGGCTGTGGTACTGTGGATCGCCCAGCGGCAGGTAAAGGGTATTACCGTGCGGCTGCTGCTGTTTTTGTACAGCGGGGCTGCTGTCGCCAATATCCTCATCACCCGGGGCAATCCGGTGCCGCAGGGCATCGGCCCCTGGGAGCTTCTCATCACCGGTACGGTATTTGAGTGCCTGCTGTTTTTGGCTTCGCTGCTCATCCCCTTGCCGGACCACCCCTACGCGGGAAAATAATTTTTTTCACAAAAGGGATTGCCTTATCCACCGACTTGATGTATAATATACAGGCATCGGAGGCGTAGCTCAGCTGGTCAGAGCGCCTGCTTCACACGCAGGAGGTCCACGGTTCGAGCCCGTGCGTCTCCACCACAAAGAAAAGTCGCAGAAATGCGGCTTTTTCTTTTTTTACAAGGCAAAAAAGAAAAGTAGAAAAAAGTATTTTTAGGTCTAATTTGTGATCGCCTGTCGGCGTCGCGGAGCCTTTTGCAAAGGTGTAGTTAGAACGCCTTCCCGGCGGGGGCCTACTTTTGTTCGTGCAAAAGTAGGCAAAACGCGGTCAAGGGGGACAGATTCCCCCTTGACAAGCCCCTTTCTGTCGCTTGCAGTGCTGGATACGAATTTAGATTTTTCTTGAATGAAAAATCTAAATCCGTACTGCGCACAGATACGCTCCCAAGGTAGCCGCAGGCGCATCTGCCCCCACCGCCTTGCGGTGCCCGAAAATATCTTCGCGCTGCTCGCTTGCTCGATTTTTTCGACCGCTGCGGGTGCTCCGCCTCGCTGCATCCACCACTGGGGGTGCTCGGCTCCGCACCCCCTACCCCTCCCCCGTAGCGGGGGAGGGGCCGTCTGGGTAAATAACTGCTTGTTCAAATTTCAGTCTCGGCAGCGTGACTTTCTGCGGCACATTCCTCGGCAAATCGCAGTCCTTGCCGCCTTGCGGTGCCCGAAAAAATCTTCGCGCTGCTCGCTTGCTCGATTTTTTCGACCGCTGCGGATGCTCCGCCTCGCTGCATCCGCCACTGGCGGTGCTCGGCTCCGCATCCCCATCCACCGCGACCCCCTCACCCCCAAATTTGCATAATAAATCCCAGTTGCAATTTCCTAGAAAAATCCGATATTTGTGCGATCTTCGCCCAATATCTTCCCATAATGTAAACTTTCCATTAAAAGTTGTGAAATATTAACCTCTCGCATGCAAAAAAAGGGCGATTTGGAGGTATTAGTGAAAGGACTTTTTTCACCGGCGAAAATTCCTTTCCTGTCGGTCTCTCTCCCCGACCAAACAAATCGAGAGCCTTTTTGCCCCACCGGTCAAACAGGGGCGCCGGTTCATTTTTTCTTCAGCAGACCTCATCGGGCAATTTGGGGGTCTGCCTTAAGCGGGAACCTGCCTCCCAACAGTACCTTGAAAATTGAATATTACCGCTGATTTTTCTCCGTTTCCATGGTATAATTCCATTGTGACTAACCCACAGGAGGAACAGCTGATGCGGCAGTACAATAAAGTCTATCTGGAGATCACCAACCGGTGCAATCTGCGCTGCAGCTTTTGTCCCGGTACCCGGCGGCCGCCCCGCACCATGTCCCCGGCGGAGTTCCGCCTGCTGGCGGAAAAGCTGCGCCCGGCTACCCGTTACCTCTATCTCCACCTGATGGGCGAGCCGCTGCTGCACCCCGAGCTGCCGGCACTTTTGGCCATAGCCGGGGAACTGGATTTTTTGGTAAATATCACTACAAACGGCACCCTGCTGCCCCAGGCGGGAGAGGCCCTGCTGGCCGCTCCTGCCGTCCGCAAGGTCAGTATTTCCCTGCACAGCCTGGAGGCCAATGATAGCCGGGTCTTTTCCGCCTACCTGGGGAGTTGCATTTCCTTTGCCAAAAGGGCTGCCGCCGCGGGCAAACTAATAGGGCTGCGCCTTTGGAATCTGGATGGTTCCCTTCCCGGGCAGAACGACCTGAATGCCCCCATGCTGGAGGAGCTGCACCGGGCTTTCCCCGGAGAGTGGCCCCCGGTACGGGAGGGCCATAAAATAGCAGAGCGAACCTATCTGGAATTTGGCGAGCGCTTTGAATGGCCGGATCTTTCCGCCGGGGAGCGGGAGGGAGATGCCTTTTGCTATGGGCTGCGGGACCAGTTTGGGGTGCTGTGTGATGGCACGGTGGTGCCCTGCTGCCTGGACCACGAGGGTGACCTGGCCCTGGGAAATCTCTTTACCCAGCCGTTGGAGGAGATCCTTTCCTCACCGCGGGCAAGGGCAATCTATGAGAGCTTTTCGGGGCGGCAAGCCAGGGAGGAGCTATGCCGGAAATGCGGCTATGCCCGCCGCTTTATCCGCTGATATGGGACAACCGTCAACTTTTTGAGAGAAGAAAAATCTTTTATGAACTTTAGGCTACTTTTTTTTGCCGATATGTGTTATACTGAATTCCTGTGATAGCAGGTGCTCCCGCGCCGCATGGCAAAGGACCTCTACCGCTGCAAAACTGTAATGGCCGACCGGTACAGGAAGCCGGCGCCGACAGAGAAAATTGTGAAAACAAGGAGGTGTTGGTTCAATGGGTAATCTATCAGAATTCCTGATGGAGGAGCTGAATGTGGCGACTGCCTTTACCATCCCGATATTCGGCGGGATAGAAGTGGCAGAATCCACCGTGATCTCCTGGGTCATCATGGCCATTATCGTGATCCTTACCCTGGTACTGACCAGAAACATGAGGGTGGAAAAGCCCGGCAAGCTGCAGGTAGGTGTGGAATACGCCGTCACCGCCCTGCAGAATCTCGTCCGCGGGATCATCGGCCATGAGGGAGAGCGCTATGTCCCTTATTTGTCAACCGTGCTGGTCTTTTTGGGCATTTCCAATATCTTTGCCATCTTTGGCATGAAGCCCCCCACAAAGGACCTGAATGTGACGGCGGCCCTGGCGCTGATGTCCATCATTCTGGTGCAGGCGGCATCCATCCGGCAAAACAAGGTGGGCGGTTGGCTGAAGGGCTTTACCAAGCCCTCCAAGGTCATTACCCCGCTGAATGTGATGGAGCTGGCTATCCGGCCGCTTTCGCTGTGCATGCGTCTTTTTGGTAATGTCATGGGCGCCTTTGTAGTAATGAAGCTGCTGGAGCACCTGGTGCCGGTCATCCTGCCCGCGGTGTTCAGCCTGTATTTCGATTTCTTTGACGGCCTGCTGCAGGCCTATGTATTCGTGTTCCTCACCGGGCTGTATATCAAGGAAGCCGTAGAGGAATGACCCAAGTAAAAAATATTAAATTACATATGATTTGAAGGAGAAAAAACTATGGGTACTTTTGTTGCAATCGGCGCGGGTATCGCGGTTCTCACCGGCATTGGCGCCGGCATCGGCATCGGTATTGCTACCGGTAAGGCCACCGAAGCAGTAGCCCGTCAGCCGGAGGCGGACGGCAAGATCAGTAAGCTGCTGCTGCTGGGCTGCGCCCTGGCGGAAGCCACCGCCATCTACGGCTTTGTTATTGCCCTGCTGCTGCTGGTACTGTAAGCGAAAAATAGAGAAAGGAAGGCAAGACTCAGATGCTGAGATTAGATATCAATCTCGTATTTACCGTCATCAATCTGCTGGTTCTCTATTTCTTCATGCGCAAGTTTTTGTTCGGCCGGGTCAATAAGATCCTGGAAGAACGCAAAGCGCTCATCGAGAAGCAGTTTGCCGATGCCAAGGCCGCCCAGGACGCGGCTGACGGCATGAAGACGGAATATGAAGGGAAGCTGGCCGCCGCCCAGGGCGAGGGTGAGGAGATCATAGCGCGCGCGAAGGCCGAGGCAAAAGAGCAGAGCGAAAAACTGCTGGCTGCCACCGATGCCGAGCTGGAGCAGAAGCGCCGCCGTGCCGAAGAAACCATGGCGGTGGAGCGTGCCAACGCCCTGCGGGATATGAAGAGCGAGATCGCCACTTTGGTGATAGATGCCGCGGCCAAGGCGGTAGGCGACAGGAACACCGAGCAGCAGGATAGAATGCTGTACGATAAGTTTATCGCGGAAGCAGGTGAAGCACATGGCGGCAAGATCCAGTGACGGCAAGCTGCAGGAGCTGCTGGGTACCCTGAAGACGGACGGCGTAGAGGCGCTGGACCAGCTGATGGATGCCTATGAGGAGCGCCGAGCCGAACGCGCGAGCCGTCAAAAAGCGATCCTGCGGTATGTGACCCCCCCGACTGCCGAGCAACTGGGGCAGATCCGGGAATTTTTGCGGAAGAAGTACGAAAACGAGGAGCTGCCGCTGGAGCTGGCGGAGGATAAAAGCCTGCTGGGCGGCTTCTGCATCACGGTGGGCAGCGAGGAATACGACTGGAGCATGAAGGGCCGCCTGACCCAGATGAAGAACCGTCTGACCCAGACGCCCCAAATGCTTTCGGATTCCAGCGAGGTCATTGACCTGCTGCGCACCGAAATAGACGCGGCCGCCTTTGACGGCAAGGACCACGAGGTGGGCGCGATCCTGCGGGTGGGCGACGGTGTTGCCACTGTTTCCGGCATCCGGCATGCCGCTTACGGCGAGATCGTGCAGTTTGAGAGCGGCGTAAAGGGAATGGTACAGGATATCCGCCGCGAGGAGACCGGTATCATCCTGCTGGGCAGCGAAAAGGGCCTTTTGGCCGGCGGACGGGTGGTGCGCACCGAGCGGCGTGCCGGTGTGCCGGTGGGTGAGGCCTTCCTGGGCCGCGTGGTGGATGCCATGGGCACCCCCATTGACGGCAAGGGCGAGGCGGTGCCGGCCGGTTACCGCCCCATTGAAAACGCCGCCCCTGGTATCAAGGACAGAAAATCCGTTTCGGTCCCGATGGAGACCGGTATTTTGGCCATCGACAGCATGTTCCCCATTGGACGGGGACAGCGTGAGCTTATCATCGGCGACCGGCAGACCGGTAAGACCTCTATCGCCACCGATACCATCCTGAACCAGAAGGGCAAGGGTGTTATCTGCATCTATGTGGCCATCGGGCAGAAGGCATCTACCGTGGCCAAGGTGGTTTCCACCCTGCAGAACCACGGAGCCATGGAGTATTCCATCGTGGTTTCGGCCACAGCCAGCGATCCGGCCTCCCTGCAGTACATTGCCCCCTATGCCGGTACCGCTATGGCGGAGTACTTTATGCATCAGGGACGGGATGTCCTCATCATCTACGATGATCTTTCCAAGCACGCGGTGGCTTACCGCTCGCTGTCGCTCATCCTGGAGCGCAGCCCCGGCCGTGAGGCCTACCCCGGCGATGTATTCTACCTGCACAGCCGCCTGCTGGAGCGCAGCAGCCGCCTGACCCCCGAAATGGGCGGCGGCTCCATCACCGCGCTGCCCATTATTGAAACACAGGCCGGCGATGTATCGGCTTATATTCCCACCAATGTTATTTCCATCACCGATGGTCAGATCTATCTGGAGACCAATCTCTTTAACGCGGGCCAGCGTCCGGCCGTTAATGTCGGCCTTTCGGTTTCCCGCGTGGGCGGCGCCGCCCAGACCAAGGCCATGAAAAAGGCCAGCGGTTCTATCCGTATTGATCTGGCGCAGTACCGTGAGATGGAGGTCTTTACACAGTTCAGCAGCGACCTGGATGACACCACCCAGGAGCAACTGGCCTACGGCAAGGGCCTGATGGAGGTGCTGAAGCAGCCGCTGTACCGTCCGCTTTCGATGGCGGAGCAGGTCATCACCCTGGTGGTGGCAACGGCCAAGGGCTTCCTGGAGGTGCCGCTGACCGAGATAAAGGCATATCAGATGGGACTTTTGGACTATGTGCGGGAGAACCACAGCGAGATCATTGCAGCGCTGGAGGAAACCAAAGCGCTGGACGATACGCTGCGGCAGGCGATCCTGACGGCGGCCGAAGAGTACAAGGGCAGGTGATGGTATGGCAAGCGCAAGAGATATCCAAAGCCGCATAAAAAGCGTGCAGGATACCATGAAGATTACCAACGCCATGTACCTAATCTCCTCCACCAAGGTGAAAAAGGCCCGCCGGGCCCTGACCGAAGCGCTGCCGCACTTTGAGCAGTCGGAGGAGCTGATCGCGGAGATCCTGCGGGACCTGCCGGAGCTGGAGGACCGCTATTTTGGCACCGGGGAGCCGATCCTTGGCGGCAAAAAGGGGTATCTGGTCATCAGCGGCGATAAGGGACTGGCCGGCGCCTATAACCACAACATTTTGAAATTTGCCGAGGGCGTGCTGCAGAAGGAAACAGACCCTGCCGTATGCGTGGTTGGGCGGCTGGGTGCCCTGGCGCTGCAGAAATTGGGCTACGCGGTGGACCGGAGCTTTATCGGAATGGCGCAGCAGCCCAGCGTGGAGCGCACCAGGAGAATAGCGGCCATGATGTGCCAGAGATTCATGAGCGGGGAGCTCAGCGAGGTCTATGTCATCTACACCCGCATGGAGGAGCACGGCGAGGAGGCCACCCCCCGGCTGCAGAAGCTGCTGCCCCTTTCGGCGGAGGCTTTCCGGCCCGGAGAGGGCAAGCCCCAAAAGCCGCAGCAGGTGAACTACCTGCCGAATGCTGGGGCGGTGCTGGGTTCCATTGCCCCCAACTATGTGACGGGTTACCTGTTCGGGGCGCTGGTGGAGGCCTTTTGCAGTGAAGAAAACGCCAGAATGCTGGCAATGAAATCCGCGACGGATAGTGCTGCCGATATGCTGCGGGAGCTTTCCGTCATCTATAACAGTGTGCGGCAGGCCGCCATTACCCAGCAGATCGTAGAGGTAGCGGGCGGCGCCAAAGCACAGAAAAGGAAGAAAACATCATGATGAAAGGGATTATTACAGAGGTGCAGGGGCCTGTGGTGGATGTCTTGTTCCCCGAGGGCCAACTGCCCTTCATCAAGGATGCGCTGACGGTGCAGAACGGCGAGCAGAAGTGCGTGATGGAGGTGGCCCAGCATATGGGCGGCAACATCGTGCGCTGCATCATGCTTTCCCCCAGTGAGGGGCTGTGCCGCGACATGGAAGTGACCGCCGAAGGCGGCGGCATCCAAGTGCCGGTGGGCGACCGTACCCTGGGGCGTCTCTTTAATGTGACTGGTGAGATTATTGATGGCGGCGAGCCGCTGCCGGAGGGGGAGAAGTGGTGCATCCACCGCGACCCGCCCGGCTTTGCCGACCAGAGCCCCGTGGTGGAGATCCTGGAGACCGGCATCAAGGTCATTGACCTGCTGGCCCCCTACGCCAAGGGCGGTAAAATCGGCCTTTTTGGCGGTGCGGGCGTAGGCAAAACAGTGCTTATCCAGGAGCTGATCACCAATGTAGCCACCGAGCATGGCGGCTATTCCATCTTTACCGGTGTGGGAGAGCGCTCCCGCGAGGGCAACGACCTGTGGACCGAGATGGGCGAAAGCGGGGTGCTGAAAAAGACCGCGCTGGTCTTTGGCCAGATGAACGAGCCGCCCGGGGCCAGAATGAGAGTGGGCCTGACCGGACTGACCATGGCGGAGTACTTCCGCGATGTGGAGCACCAGGATGTGCTGCTGTTCATTGATAACATCTTCCGGTTTGTGCAGGCAGGCAGCGAGGTTTCCGCCCTGCTGGGGCGGATGCCCAGTGCCGTGGGCTATCAGCCTACCCTGGCCACCGAGCTGGGTGAGCTGCAGGAGCGCATCGCCTCCACCCATGACGGGTCCATTACCTCGGTGCAGGCGGTATATGTACCGGCCGATGACTTGACCGACCCCGCCCCCGCGACGACCTTTGCCCACCTGGATGCGACTACCGTACTTTCCCGCAAGATCGTGGAGCAGGGTATTTACCCGGCGGTAGACCCGCTGGAATCCACCTCCCGTATATTGGAGGCAGACATTGTGGGGCAGGAGCACTACGAAACGGCGAGAGCCGTGCAGAAGATCCTGCAGAAGTACAAGGAATTGCAGGATATCATAGCGATCCTGGGTATGGAGGAGCTTTCCGACGAGGATAAGGTGACCATTTACCGGGCGAGAAAGATCCAGAAGTTCCTTTCGCAGCCCTTCCATGTGGCGGAAAACTTTACCGGCGTACCGGGCAAGTATGTCCCCGTCCGGGATACCATCCGTTCCTTTAAGGCCATCATCGACGGTGAGATGGACGAATACCCCGAGTGGGCGTTCTTCAATGTCGGCACCATCGAGGATGTCATAGAAAAGGCCAAGCAAGGCGTGTAACGACCGGAAAGGAGAGGTGCCAAAATGGAGACCTTTACCCTGAAGGTGATCGGGTTTTCCCGCGTCTTTTACGAAGGGGAGGCGGTGCAGGTCCAGCTGCCGATCCAGGATGGTTCGATGGGCATTATGGCGCACCATGAGGCTGCGGTCATCGGCATTGTGCCGGGGACGATGCGGCTGCAAACGCCGGACGGCGAGTGGCAATCCGCCGTGGTGGATGCGGGCTTTGCCCGGGTGGGCGAGAATACCGTATCGGTGATGGTGGAAGAGGTGCTGCGGCCCGAGGAGATCGACGAGGAGCGCGAGCGCCGGGCGCTGGCGGAGGCGCAGGAAGAGCTGCGCCAGAAGCACAGCGTGCTGGAGTGCCAGAACGCCGAGATGACCATTCTGCGGAGCCTGGCCAGGCTGCACGCTAAGGAAATTTTTCTTTCGTAATATTATGATTTTAAGTGACGAAAAGGGAGCTGCCTGCTGGAAAGCGGGCGGCTCCCGTGCTATACTGGGGGAAGAAGAAAAGCCCGCGAAGGAGGGGCGGCGGAGCCGCCGGCCCCGCAGGGGCCGGTGACCCGCGCGCCCGCAGGGCGCGCGGGGGCGGGGCGGAGCCCCGCAGCTCCGCCGCAAATGGGGGCCCAGCAGGAAGTAGAGGAGGAGAAAAAGCGATGAGTATATTCTGCTGCCCAAGCTGCCAAAAGCCGCTGTGCCGGGAAGAGCGCCGGCTGGTGTGCCCGGCGGGGCATAGCTTTGATGTGGCGAGGAGTGGGTATGTGAACCTGCTGCTGAGCCAGCAGACCGGCCGGAAGCACCACGGGGATGACAAGCGGATGGTGAAGGCGAGGAGCGCCTTCCTGGAGCGGGGATACTATGACCCAATGCGGCAGGAGCTGATAAAGCAGGGCCTGGCGGCGGCAAGGCAGGGGATGACGGTGCTGGACGCGGGCTGCGGTGAGGGCTACTATACCGCGGAGATGGCCAAAACGCTGCGGGAGAGGGAATACCGGCCGAAGGTGGCGGGAATCGATATTTCCAAGGCGGCGCTGCAGGAGGCGGCCAAGCGGGATAGGGAGACCGAATACGCAGTAGCAAGCTGTTTTCATCTGCCGGTGGCGGGAGAAAGCGTGGACCTGCTGCTTTCGGTCTTTGCACCGTACTGTGGGGAGGAATTCCTGCGGGTGCTGAAGCCGGACGGGCAGTTTATCATGGTGATTCCTTTGGAAAATCATCTGTACGGGCTGAAGGAGGCCATCTACGAAAAGCCATACCGCAATGAGGTAAAGCCGTATGAGCTGGAGGGTTTCCGACTGGTAGACTGCCGGGAGCTGCGGTATGAGATGACGGTGCGAGGACAGGAGATCGAAAACCTCTTTATGATGACGCCGTACTACTACAAGACCGGGGCGGCGGACCAGCAGAAGCTGCTGGCGAAAACGGAGCTGACGACGCCGGTGGAATTTGCGGTGCTGAGATATGAAAAGAAGTAGGATGCAGGGGTAAGAGGAGAGCCGAAGACGGCCCGCAGGGCAATTCGTCCGCAGGACGAATTCGGCGGCCGGAGGCCGCCTGCGGCGCCGGAACGGCGCCGGCCCTGCGGGCCGTATCCCGGATGCGGCAGGGACTGGCGGAGAAGGAAAAGGGCCGTGGCAGGGACCTGCCGCAACAAGTAAAATCAAGGCAAAAAATCATTCCCGGTAGGTGCTGCATGATACACCCGCCGGGAATGATTCGTATAAAAAAGGAGTAAGGATGGCAAATTAACCGCCGAGGTAGGCTTTTTGCACCTGATCGCTGGCCATCAGCTCGGCGCCGGTACCGGAAAGAACGATGCGGCCGGTTTCCAGGACATAGGCCCGGTCGGCGACCTCCAGGGCGGCCTGAGCGTTCTGTTCGACCAGGAGGATGGTGGTGCCGGAAGCGTGCAGCTCCCGGATGATTTCGAAGATTTGCTCCACCAGGATGGGCGCAAGACCCATGGAGGGTTCATCCAGCATGAGCAGCTTGGGGTGGCTCATCAGGGCGCGGCCCATGGCCAGCATCTGCTGCTCGCCGCCGGAAAGGGTACCGGCGATCTGTTTACGGCGTTCCAGCAGGCGAGGGAAGCGCTGATAAACGCTTTCCAGGTCCGCTTCGATGCCGGAGGAGGGCTGGGAAAAAGCGCCCATCTCCAGGTTTTCCTGCACCGTCATCTGCAAAAAGACATGGCGGCCCTCCGGGACCTGGGCCAGGCCCATGCCCACCAGCTTGTGGGCGGGGACGCCGTGCAGATTTTTTTCGTGGAAGAGGATAGAGCCGGAACGGGGATGCAGAAGCCCCGAAACGGTATTTAGAATGGTGGATTTACCGGCACCGTTGGCGCCGATGAGGGTGACGACCTCGCCCTCGTGGACCTCGAAGGAAACGCCCTTAACAGCGTGGATGCTGCCATAATAGACATGGAGGTCACTGACTTTCAGCATTTCACTCATGGGTTACGCCTCCTTTTTACGGCCCAGATAGGCCTCGATGACCTTGGGATCGGACTGGATATCCTCCGGGGAGCCCTTGGCGATGATGCGGCCGAAGCTGAGCACGGCGATGCCCTCGCAGATATTCATAACAAGGCTCATATCGTGCTCGATGAGGAGCACGGCGATCTTGAAGGTATCACGGATGGTGCGGATATTTTCCATCAGCTCTGCCGTTTCGGAGGGGTTCATGCCCGCGGCGGGCTCATCCAGCAGCAGCAGACAGGGGTTGGTAGCCAGGGCACGCAGGATCTCCAGCCGGCGCTGGGCGCCGTAGGGCAGGCTGCCTGCCTTGGCATTCGCAAACTGCTCCATGTGGAAGATGGAGAGCAGCTCCATGGCGCGCTCGTGGGCGATGCGCTCGCCTTTCCAGAAGGAGGGCAGGCGGAAGATGCCGCTGGCCATATTGTACTTGATCTGGCTGCTCATGGCGACGGTGATGTTTTCCTCCACCGTCAGCTCCGAAAACAGGCGGATATTCTGGAAGGTACGGGCGATGCCGGCGCGGTTGACCTGCGCGGTGGTCATGCTGTGGATGTCCTTGCCATCCAGCAGGATGGTGCCGTGGGTGGGCTGATAGACCTTGGTGAGCAGATTGAAGATGGTGGTCTTGCCGGCACCGTTGGGGCCGATGAGCCCGGCGATCTCGGTGCGGCCGATGGTAATATCGAAGTTGTCGACTGCTTTCAGTCCGCCGAAGGTCACGCCCAGATCGATGCACTCCAGGATGGGGCTGACCTTGGCATCCCGTTCCGGCAGGAGGGCAACGCTGCGGTTGACCGGGACCAGCTTGGTTTTATTGTGGGTCTTGACAGACATTTAGGCGCCCTCCTTCTGCAAAGATTTGGCCTTTTTCTTTTTGGCGCGGCGCAGCAGCTCGGCCGGGGAGATGCGGTGGAAAAATTCCTTCATGGTGGGATTATTGGTGGCCAGCATGACGATGATGAGGACGATGGCATAGAGAAGCATCCGGTAATCGGCAAACTCACGCATGGCCTCCGGCAGGGCGGTAAGCACAATGGCGGCGATGATGGAGCCGGGGATGCTGCCCATGCCGCCCAGCACCACGATGACCAGAATTTCGATGGACATGTTGTAATCGAAGGTGGCTGCCTTGACATTGGCGAAGAAGTGGCCGTACAGCACGCCGGCTGCCCCCGCGAAGAACGCGGCCAGCATGAAAACCATGAGCTTGTAGCGGGTAACATCAATGCCGACCGATTCGGCGGCGATGCGGTTATCCCGGATGGCCATGATGGCGCGGCCCTGCTTGGAGCGCTTGAGGTTCATCATGACAAGAACGGTGAGCAGCACCAATATGACAGCGTAGGGCAGGAGTTTTTTTGCATTGGAATAGATGGGGTTGGTATTGAGGCCCAAAGCGCCGCCGGTAAAATCAAGATTGGTGATGATGTTCTTGATGATCTCGCCGCAGGCCAAGGTGACAATGGCAAGATAGTCGCCCTTGAGCCGCAAGGCGGGCAGACCGACCGCAAGGCCAAAGAGCGCCGCTACCAGGCCGCCAACGACCATGGAAAGAGGCAGGCGGACCGCCATGGGGAGGACATCCACCAGGGCGATGGACAAAAGACAGCCGGAGAAAAGACCCACCGACATGAACCCGGCGTGGCCCAGGGAAAGTTCCCCCAAAAGGCCGACAACGAGATTGAGCGAGACCGCCAGCACGATGTAGACTGAAATGGGGATGATCATATTGGAGAACTGGCGGGTGAGACTGCCGCCATACAGCAGGTAGGCGACCACAGCGTAAACCGCTGCGACCAGGATGAAGGTCAGAAGATCGCCGGAAAATTTGAATTTTTTCTGTTTCATCTTCTTACACCTTCTCATTCATTGTTTTACCCAAGAGGCCGGTGGGCTTGACCACCAGGACCAGGACCAGAACGCCAAAGACGATGGCATCTGCCCAGAGGGTGGAAATATAGGTCTTGGAGAGCTGCTCGATGAGGCCGAGCAGGATGCCGCCCAGCATGGCGCCGGGCACCGAGCCGATACCGCCGAATACGGCTGCCGTAAAGGCCTTGATGCCGGGCATGGCGCCGGTGGTGGGCTTGATGTAGATATAGGACATGCCATAGAAGATGCTGGCGACAGCGGCCAGCGCCGAGCCGATGGCGAAGGTAATGGAAATGGTGCGATTGACGCTGATGCCCATGAGCGCCGCGGCGGCTTTATCCTCGCTGACGGCCCGCATGGCCTTGCCCATACGGGTGCGGTTGATGAAGAAGGAAAGCACCACCATGATGAGCGCGGTGACCAGCAGGGTGAGGATGGTGACACCATCGATGGTGACGCTGCCGATGGTGACCTGGCCCAACTGCACAATGGTGGGATAGGCCTTCTGCTGGGAACCGAAAAGGATCAGGGCGAGGTTCTGCAAAAAGTAGCTGACACCGATGGCAGTGATGAGCACGCTGAGGGGCGGCGCCTGGCGCAGCGGCTTATAGGCCAAAAATTCGATGAGGACGCCGAGCAGCGCACAGATAAGGATGCTGAGCAGCACGGCGATGAGGGGCGGCAGGCCCATCTGCGCAACGGCGATGATGCCGGCGTAAGCGCCGATCATGATGATATCGCCGTGGGCAAAGTTCAGCATCTTGGCGATGCCGTACACCATGGTGTAGCCCAGCGCGATGAGGGCGTAAATGCTGCCCAGACTGAGTCCGCTGATTAAGGTTTGGATAAAGTGAGTCATGGTAAGTTCAATCCTTTAATAAGTAGGCTTGCTCCTCCGGACAGGAGACCTGCCCGGAGGGAGCCGCTTTGAGGAGATAGAGATAAGAAAGAAAAATGAAGAATGAAGATAGCTTAATGAATTAATCCTGAGAATCGAACAGGGTGCCGACACCATCGTAGTAGAGGATAGCGCTGGCGGACTTATTGGTGTTGCCATCGGCGGTCCAGGTCATGATGCCGGTAACACCCTCGACGGTGAGGGAGGTAAGAGCGGAAGCGAGTGCCGCGCCGCTGGTGGAGCCGGCCTTTTCGACGGCAGCCTTGATGGCATAGATGGCATCATAGGCATCGGCGGCGAACTGATCGGGGGTAGCGCCGTAGGCTTCCTGATACTTCTTGACGAAGCTCTGTACATTCTCGGCGGGGTTATCGGCGGAGAAGGGGGTGAGCATCAGCACGTTATTGGCAATGGTGGGGTCCTGTGCGACCTTGCCGAGGATGCCGTCCAGACCATCGGCACCGAAGAAGTAAACGCCATCGGCGAACTTACCGCGGGCCTGGGTGAGGAAGGTAGAGGCTTCCTCCGCATAGAAGGGGATGAATACCAGCTTGACGCCGGAGGAGACCAGCGCATTGACCTGCGTGGAGAAATCAGTGCTGGTGGAGGCGGTGAAGGTCTGGGTCTCGGCGATGGTGATGCCCAGCTCGCCGCACTTCGCTACGAAAGCATTATACAGACCGACGGAATAATCGTTATCGCTTTGATAGAGGATGCCAACGGTATCGACCATGTTGTTATCCTTGATGTACTGGGCAGCGGCAGCGCCCTGATAGGAATCGTAGAAGCAGACGCGGAAAGCCTTATCGTTGCCATCGATGCACTTATCGGCGGAGCCGGAGGGGGTGATCAGCAGGACATCATCATCACGGGCAGCGGCAACAACGGAGGCATTCTCACCGGAGAGAACGCAGCCGAGGGAAACCTCCATGCCCCAGTCCATCAGCTTGCCATAGGCATTGACAGCGCTTTCGGACTCGCCCTGGGAATCCTGATAGCTGAGTTCGATCTGCTTGCCGGCAATGCCGCCAGCCTCGTTGATCTCCTTGACGGCCAGTTCAGCGCCGTTCTTTTCGGACAGACCGTAGTTGGCATAGGCGCCGGTGAGGGGGCCGATGCCGCCGATCTTGACAGTGGTGGCGTCGGGGGTATCATTGCCGCCGTTGTTGGCGGGTTCGCCGCCGCAGGCGGCCATGGCCAGAACCATGAGAACGACCATCATCATACACAGAAACTTTTTCATTTTGTTTTACTCCTTTGCTTTTGCTAATTTAGAACATATATACAAAAAACGGCCCCGCCGTTTGGCAGAACCGCTTACTGTATCGGAAACAGTTAATGCAAATTCATTCCAAGAACGGCCAATATGAACGGCATCATAATCAGCAGGGGCAGTCGAATAATGCCCAGCAGGCTAATAATGACGGCAACAAAAATGGACGCCATAACCATGGCGCCCATAATAATGACGATATTGGCAGAGCTGGCAGAAGCGGCACAGGCAGAAGAAGCCTCTGTGCATGCAGAAGCGAAGTGATGATTCTGATGAGCGGTAACGAACTTCATCATGCCGGGGCTCCTTTCCTTCACCGCTTGAGGCGAATTGATCTTTGATGCTGCCATTTTAGCGCTTTAGTTTGCTGCTGTCAAGACTAAAAAACTGACAAATGCACACAGGAAAACCGATAAAATTTTCGACAACAGGGAGAAAATACACAAATAGGGGGGATTTGTGCTGCTTTATGTGAAGAAAATTTATCGAGCGCTAAGAAACCATAAATATTACTGCGGGAAGTCATCCAGCCGGTGGAGGACTTTTTTGAGGAAGAACAGCGAGGAGATAAGGCAGACGACCTCCGCGATGGGGAAGGCCAGCCAGACATCCTGCAGCACACCGGTGAGGGAGAACAGGTACGCCACTGGGATGAGCACGATGAGCTGACGGCCCAGCGAGACCAGCATGCTGTACATGCTTTTGCCCAGGGCCTGGAACACGCTGCTGGCAACGATGCTGACAGCGGCCAGCGGGTAGGTGAAGGAGGTGATGCGGAAGGCCGGGATGCCAATAGCGATCATGGCTTCGGAGGCATCGAACAGGCGGAGCAGCGGTACCGGCAGGAAGAAGAATGCGGCCCAGCCCAGCAGCATGATGGTGACAGCGGTGATGGTGGAGGTGCGGATGGCCTGATGGATGCGGCCGCGGTTGCGGGCACCGTAATTGTAGGCGACGATGGGAACAACGGCATTATTGAGGCCGAAGAGCGGCATAAAGAAAAAGCTGTTGAGCTTGAAGTAGACGCCGTAGACCGCCGACGCGGTGGTGCTGAACGCCAGCAGGATCTGATTCATGAGGTAGGTGGTGACCGAGCCGATGGCGGTCATCAAAATGGAGGGGAAGCCAATGGAATAGATCTCGCCGATGAGGGGAAAATTGAAACGGATCTTTTTGAGATTGACACGGACATCGGTATTGTGCTTTTGATTGAGGACAATGCCAAGCACTGCGGCGACCAATTGACCGATGATGGTAGCATAGGCAGCGCCCCGGACACCCATAGCAGGGCAGCCGAGGAGGCCGAAGATCATAATGGGATCGAGGATGATATTGATGATGGCGCCGATGCCCTGAATGAACATGGTGATGAGGGTTTGGCCGGTGCCCTGCAGCATCCGCTCGGTGGTGATCTCCACAAAGATGCCGATGGAGCCGATGCAGACGATGGAAAGATACTGGGCGCCGTATTCCGCGATGATGGGGGAAACACCCTTCTGCATGGAGAAGTAGAGCTGAGAGCCGAAAACCCCGAACAGCGCGAATACTACGGCGGTGCAGATGGAAAGCAGCAGGCCAACATTAGCGACTTCCTCGGCGGCCTCGCGGTTTTTCTCGCCCAGGCGGCGGGAAAGCAGGGCATTCATACCCACGCCGGTGCCGGTGGCAAAGGCGATCATGAGGTTCTGAACGGGGAAGACCAGCGAAACGGCGGTGAGAGCATCCTCACTGATGCGGGAGACGAAGATGCTATCGACGATATTATAAAGGGCCTGGATGAGCATGGAGATGATGAGCGGCAGGGCCATATTAAAAATGAGCTTTTTGACCGGCATTGTCCCCATTTTGTTTTCTTTTGGCATGGAATTGACGGACATGACGACCTCCGTAAAAGTATTTTTGCACAAATAGCAGACTTAACTTATAGTATACTATTACTAAATGAGAATGTCAACGAAAGGGAAAAAGGAGGGAAAACCGTACCGGTTGGCAGAAAAATGTCCCCTGCTGTTCCCGGAAAGGAGCGGCAGGGGAAATATTTTTGTGCTTTTACAAGGTGACAAGGTTCCGGAGGACCTCGACCATCTTTTCCAGCGAACGGACGGGGATAAATTCGTGGATGGAGTGGAAATTGAGACCGCCGGTGGAGAGGGGAGCCCAGGAAATGAAGAAATAGGGCAAAGGACAAAGAGAAAGGGCCAGCCGGGGAGACAATTCCGGCTGGCCCCAAAAGAGAGAGGGAAAACCTGTTACTTTTCGAGTTCCTTCATGCACTTTGCAAGAAAGGCATCAAAGTTTGCGATGATCTGATCGAAGGGCTGAGAGGCATCATCGAGCCCCAGACCATAGAACGGAGGCATGGGTAGGCCACGATCGCGAATCGCCTTTTGCATTTCATCGACAAAAACGCCGACACCTTCGATAACAGCATTGCCGTAATCCAGAGGAGCCTCAGGGGGGCCGCCCCAGTTTTCATCCCAACTGGTCAGCCCGCAACCGCAGGTGGGGGAACCATCACAGCACAGCACTGCTACGGTATCATAATCCATCTGCATGTAGGAGTACATATAGTCTACTTCCTTTTCCGCCAGCTGACGGCAGTGACGGCGGAAGCCAACATTGTCATAAAGATTCTTGGTGTGCTGCCAGCGCTGGATGCCAAGGTATAGGGTTTCGGGGCAATCCATCTGCTGTACGCCCAGATCGTATTTAGCAAGGATATCAATAAATTCCTTGCTGAAGCCACCGTAGCGTGCCAGCGGAAGCACCTTATTATTGGTATTCAGTAGGCAGCTGGAGCAAAAGACGATCTTTTTGCTGCGGTTGTCATTTTTATTGTTCATTGCCATAAGATTTGCCTTCCTTTGCTTAGAGGTTTTCCGCGGTGAGGCGGAAGTCGATATTTTCCTGCTTGCCCTCGAATTCCAGTGTGCGGCGGGCGGGTACCGTGCGGCAGACGACGCAGCCATGGCGAATGACATAGAGACATTCACTTTGCAGGCGGATAGCGTCAAACTCGCTTTCGGCGTCCAGTACGATCATATTGGCGGGATTGCCAACGGCGAGACCATAGCCCGTAAGGCACATAGTGCGGGCGCTGTTGCAGGTGATCATATCAATGAGCTGGGCGACCTGCGGATAGCCGCTGAGTTGGGCGTAGTTCATCAGCAGGGCGGCGCCGGCAAGCGGTGAGCCCTTGCCCATGGGATACCACGGATCCATGATGTCATCGCTGCCGATGCAGACATTGATGCCATTGGCCAGGAGCTCATCCACGCGGGTGTGCCCGCGGTGACGGGGGTAGCCGTCGGTGCGGTTTTGCAGGCAGGAGTTGGCGAAGGGATTGGTGACCATGTTCATTTGGGCTTTTTTGAGGAAGCCTATGAGCTTGAACGCGAAGTCATTATTGTAATTGTGCATGGCGGTGGTATGGCTTGCCGTAACACGGCCCTGCATTCCACGGACAATTGTTTCCCGTGCCATTGCCTCCACAAAGCGGGACTGGTCATCGGTATTTTCATCGCAGTGGATATCGATGAGCGCACCGTATTTTTCCGCGAGGTCAAAGACAAACTTGACATCGCGCAGGCCGTCCTCAGGGCTGTACTCCATGTAGGGTAGGCCGCCAACGGCATCGCAGCCCAGCTTCATGGCGTTTTCCATCAGGTCGGTGTGACCCTTTTCGGTGAAGATACATTCCTGAGGAAACGCGACGATCTGAAGATCGACGAGGTCCTTCATTTCCTCACGAACCTCCAGCAGCGCTTCCACCACAGTACCAGTCGGCTCGGTGGCATCTGCATGGGTGCGCAGGAACATGGAACCATTGGCGACTTCCCACTTGATGACATCGCGGGCGTTTTTCTTGATGGTCTCCTTGGTAAGACCCTGCATGCGCTCGCCCCAGATGTTGATGCCCTCGATGAGGGTGCCGCTCATATTGTAGCGGGGCTTGCCGACGCTGAGGACAGCATCCAGATGCAGATGGGCATCGCAGAACGGGGCGGAGACCAGCTTGCCGGCGACATCAATGATCTCATCGGCAGGGTAAGAAAGCCCGCCCCCGATCTCGGCAAAGACACCGTCCTTGATGTAGAGATCGGTGAGCTCCTGATGACCGCGCATTCTGGCGTTTTTGATGAGAATAGTGCTCATAGTTTAGTTACCGCCTTTCTCCATGGATCATTTCTTATCGGCGACCAGATAATACAGGATACCGATGACGAGGAAGGTGGGAATGCAGGAACCAAGAACCGGCCAGAAGTAATAGAGCATGTTGTACATAACGGCACCGATGAGCCAGATGATGATGGCCTTCCAGTTAAAGCCGCCCTTGAACCAGTACTTGGAGGTGCTATCCTCTGCCAGCATTTCCTCGGGAACCACTTTCTGTTTCTTGATGAGGAAGTAATCTACCAGCATGATAGCGATAAGCGGAACGAAGATGGAGCCGACGATGGTGAGGAAGCTGATGAAATGACCGATGAGGTTGGGGATCAGCGCGATACCGGTCATAACGATGCCGCCGATGCCGATGATCTGCCAGGGCTTCGCCTTGGGCCAGACATTGACGAAGGAGATGGAGGCAGAGTAGAGGTTCATAACATTGGTGGTAACGGAGGACAGCACGATGATGAGCAGCGCGGGAATACCAAGCCCTAGAGAAAGCAGCATATCAACAGGGTTGGCATTGCCGGTGGTCATATAGGAGATGCCGCCCACGAACATGAAGCCCGCAGCACCGGCGAGAGAACCGATGAGGGTGCCCCAGCTGGAGGAGGACTTGCTTTTGGCGTAGCGGGTGTAGTCGCAGACCATGGGACCCCACGCGAAGGCGTTGCTGGCGACGATATCAAGACCGGCAAGCAGACCGATGGCGGCGACAGGCTGATAATTGGTGATGCTGCTCCAGCCGTAGTTCTTGATGATGAGAATGGCGGAAACAACGGTGAGAATAGCCAGCAGCGGAACGGAAACACGCTGCAGCCAGGTAATGGAACGCACACCGTAGGCAGTGATGACGAGCTGAACGATGCCGGTGACAACGATCCACAGGGCAAGGTTCTCAAAGCCGGTCATTGTCTTGATGATGCTGTTGATGGAAGCGCCGCAGATGACGGTGACATTGGCGCCCCAGCCCAGCAGCTGAATGCCGTTGGCGACGGAAGGCAGATAGGAGCCCTTAACGCCGAAGGTCATGCGGGTGGCAGCCATGGTGGGGATACGAACATTGAAGCCGATGACGCCCAGCGCCAGCAGAGGCAGGAATACCAGAATGTTGCCGGCGATGAGAATGAGTATCATTTTGCCGAAGCCCAGCTCCGCCAGCGAGCCGCCGATCATCAGACGGGGGACGGCGACATTGGCACAGAACCAGATGAATGCCATATCCCACAGACCGGTTTTCTGCTCGGTCAATGGGGTTACGACCAAGCCTTCCTTTTCTAACTTCATAAAACTACACTCCTCAAATATTCTTGAATCTTTCTATTATTTGAACACTGTTTTGTGCGCGCGCCACACATTACAGTTTCATGTTACCGTCAACATTCGGGAGTGTCAAATGAGAAAAAGAGAATTTTGACTGAAATAGAACGGAAAAACATTGCTTTTTGGGCCGAAAAAGTGTATTATTTACGCAAATTGGACTTCACTGTTTCTGATTAAGGTAAAAATGGTGCTGGATTTCACAAATATGCCAAAAAATAAACAACAATTTGACGATTTTGAACAAGAGGAAGAGGTTATCAAAGGCAAGACAATGAAGCGGAAAGCACATGAAAGTGCTGTTTTACGCAAATTTTGACACCAAAAAAAGATTAGAGGAGGCTAAAACGGTAAACTGCACAAAAGCGATAACGAATTTTTGACAAAACGAGAGGGTGTGAAAAATATGGCGACCATTCAGGAGATCGCGAAGCGGGCGGGTACATCGGTGGCGACGGTGTCGCATGTCATCAACCGGACAAGGTTCGTCAGTGACGAACTGCGCGGCCGTGTGGAGCGGGCCATGGAGGAGCTGGGTGCGCCAAAGCAGGAGCGTGGGAAGATCACGGTGGGCTTTTTACTGCGCAACTATCGGTGCAGCTTTGCCGAGGACCTGATCGATGCCCTGCACTGTTGTGGGGATATCCACAACCGCGAGGAGCTTTCTCACCATGTGGTGGGTCCCGGTGATATCGAGGTGGTATCGATTTTGGTAAAGACCGAGATGACCCTGCAGGAGCTGAAAACTTATCAGAAGCGCTATGGGTTGGACTACATCATACTGGACTACACGGTGCGGCTGGTGCAGACCCGCTATCACGAGACAGTGGAGGCACCCATCATCTTCCTGAACCACGACCCGAAGGTGTACCCGCGCTGCTACCACATCAACTTTGATTACCGTGCGGCGATGGTAGCGGCGCTGCGGCATATGGTCTCGCTGGGGCACCGCAACATTCTGGTTATCACACCCAAGGAGAACCCCTACACCAATCGGCTGGTGCTGGAGACATGCAAGCTGTTTTACAAGCAGAACCATATGGTATTTCCTAATGAAAACCTGGTGGAGATCGAGACTTACCTGTTCCGTACGCTGGCGCTGGAAAACCTGGACCAGGTATTGGGAACACTGCAAAGCCGCGGCATTACCGGCATTATTACCACTGAAATGATGGCGACGATGCATGTGGTGGATTACCTGCAGCATCAGGGCGTCACCATGCCGCAGGATATCTCCCTTTTGGCCATCGGGGATATCTTCCTTACCAAGTACCTGTTTTTTAACCGCACCCGTATCGATATGAGGATCATCGAAGTGGTGCAGGATATCATCAAAATAATAAAAGGGGACGGCGGGCAGCGGTTTTTCAGCATCTCGCCGGAGTTCATCACCGGGGACAGCACCAAGGCACTGGTTTTTGACCAGTTTGACCGCCCCGGCGCCAGTCAGCTTTCGCTGGAGCTTTCCGAGGCGGATATCCAAAAGGTGCGGGCGGGTGACTACAAGGTGTGCGTTTCCACCTATATGGAGACCACGCCGGTGAGCCATTCCAAGCTGGAGGGGCTGCGGGACGGCCTGAATACGCTGGGGATCCATCTGGTGCAAAAGACCGACGCCCACGGCAGCTATGAGATCCAGGAGCTGCAATTGCAGAGCTTTGCTGCGGCCAAGCCGGATGCGGTTATCTGCATCCCTAACCTGGATGAATGCAGTGTTTCGCCTTTCCGGAAGCACCTGCCCCGCCGCACAAAGGTGCTGTTTTCCTCCTGTGTGCCGACAGGTTTTACCGCGAACCAGTACGACTGCTGTATTGCCAGCAACATGGTGGAAAGCGGTAAGCAGGCCAGCTGGCTGCTGGGCAAATACATGACAGCGCATGGGCTGACCCATGCCGCCTACCTGTGCTACGGCGGAGATTCCCAGCCGGCGCGGCACCGTGATCGCAGTGCCATCAGCATATTGGAGGAGGAGTTCCCACTGATCACACTGGATAAGGTGGTGCAGTATACCGAGGAAACGCAGGCGTACACGATGATAAACGACCTGCTGCGGGAGCTGCCGCAGATAGAGGCGCTGTACATCAGCCAAAGCCGCATGGCGGAGGCGGTGTTGGGAGTACTGTCGCTGCTGGGGCGTACCGATATTAAGGTGGTGACGCAGGGCGTAAGTAAGGAAGTGATAGACCAGCTGGATGAGCACAGTAATGTCATTGGCGTGGTGGTGCCGAACAGCTATGAAATAGGACGGCTGCTGGCATACGCCTGTGCTCACTATTTTCTTGGAGTGGAGCCTGCCCCCTTTGTGGCGGTCGATCCGGTGGCTTTTACACCGCAGAATCTTTCCGGCGCATGGTTGAGCGTTATGAAAAATAAGCTGACATAAAAATTCCCCCTGCTGTTCCCGGAAAGGAGCGGCAGGGGGAATATTTTTGTGCTTTTACAGGGTGACAAGGTTCCGGAGAACTTCGACCATCTTTTCCAGCGAACGGACGGGGATAAATTCGTGGATGGAGTGGAAATTGAGACCGCCGGTGGAGAGGTTGGGGCAGGGGAGCCCCTCGTAGGAGAGACGGGCGCCATCGGTGCCGCCGCGGATGGCGACGATCTTGGGAGTGACGCCGGCCTTTTGCATGGCGGCTTCGGCGTTATGGATTAGGTCCATATGGTCGGTGAGCTTCTCTTTCATATTGTAGTAGCTATCGGTCATATGCAGGGTAAAGGTGCCGGAGCCGTATTTTGCATTCATGTAATCGACAGTCGCCTGCATAAGCGTTTTGCGACGCTCAAATTTTTGGCGGTCATGGTCACGAATGATATAGTGCGCTTCGGCGGAGGATTCATCGCCCGACATTTCGCAGAGGTGGAAGAAGCCCTCATAGCCCTCGGTGTGGGCGGGAGTTTCGGCGGCGGGCAGCAGGCCGATAAATTCCGCCAGCAGCAGGGCCGCGTTCTTCATTTTGTTTTTGGCACTACCGGGGTGGATATTGAGCCCCCGCACCTTGACCGTCGCCGCCGCGGCATTGAAGTTTTCATACTCGATCTCGCCCAGCTCGCCGCCATCCACGGTATAGGCTTCCTTGGCAGGGAAGCGATCCATGCGGAAGCGGTCGATGCCGCGGCCGATCTCCTCATCGGGGGTGAAGCAGACGGCAATGGGACGATGCTTTACCTCGGGGTGAGCCAGCAGGTACTCGCACAGGGTAACGATCTCCGCCACACCGGCTTTATCATCGGCGCCCAGCAGGGTGGTGCCATCGGTGACAATAAGCTCCTGGCCGATATATTCCTCCAGGAAGGGATAATCGGTGGGGGAAAGGGTGGAAGCGCCCAGCTCCAGTACGCCGCCGGGGTAGGTGACAATGCGGGGCTTAATGTGATCGCCGCTGACGGCGGGACTGGTATCCATGTGGGCAATAAGGCCAAGGGCTTCGCCCTCGCCGGGGAGATAGCCGTAAACATAGCCATCGGCATCCTGCTCTACATCGGTAAGTCCCAGGGCTTTCAGTTCTTCAGCAATGGCGGCCCCCAGCACCAGCTGATTGGGGGTGGAGGGACAGGTCTCGCTCTTTTCATCGCTGTTGGTGCCGTAGCCCACATATTTTAAGAAGCGTTCGGTAATATTCATGGGATGAGCCTCCTTCGTTTATTTTAGGAATCCGTTGACGATCTCCCGCTCGGCTTCCTCTTCGGTCAGGCCGAGGGTCATCAGTTTGATGATCTGCTCACCCGCGATCTTGCCGATGGCGGCTTCGTGGATCAGGGCGGCATCAACATGGTTGGCGGTAAGGGCCGGGGTGGCGATGACGCAGGCCTTATCCATGATGATGGCGTCACATTCGCTGTGACCGGCGCAGGCATTGTTGCCATTGATGCTGCTGCGGAACTCCTGCTTGCTGTGGTCCCGTGCCACGCTGCGGCTTACCACATCGGTGCTGCAGTTTTCGCCATTCAGGTCGATGGCAAAATCGGTGATGGCGTGCTGGTCGCCGGTGGTCATGATCTTTTCGTGCACCGTGAGGGTGGAGCCGGCTGCCAGGGTGCCACCGGTTTTGCGCAGGGTGTCATCCACCCCGGCGATCTGGGTGGTCTCCATATCCATGGAAGCGCCTTCCTCCAGGTAGACAATGGTGGTGGGGTTCATTACCCGCTTGCCGCGGCCTTCGCCTTCGCCGTAGTGCTTTTCCACATAGCGCAGGTGGGCGCCCTTCCCCACATGGAAGGTATGGATGCCGTCGTGGGAGGTTTCCTCGGCCCCGGCGCAGTGGATGCCGCAGCCCGCAATGATGACCACATCGGCGTTTTCGCCAATATAGAAGTCATTATAGACCAAATCCTTAAGACCGGTCTGGCTGACGACCACGGGAATGTGGACGCTTTCATTTTTGGTGCCGGGGGCGATGATAATATCGATACCGGGCTTATCGGTCTTGGTGACGATATTGATATGGGCGGTGGTATTGCGCCCGGCGGGGGCGCCGTTGGCGCGGATATTGTAGGCCCCGATGGGCAGGCTATCGAGGTCAGCGACTTCTTTTAACAGTCTTTTTTGGATCTCGTCAATCATTTAGCGCACCTCCTTGATGGGATCGGAAAGCATGCTGCACACCGGCGGGGCGGTATCGATATTGCGCAGCAGGCGGGGGAGGACTTCCTCCCGGGGACCGCATTCCGCCAGGCGGCCATCTTTCAGCAGAACGATGGTATCGGCGATATTAAGGATACGCTCCTGGTGACTGATAATGAGGATGCTGCCGCGGGTCTGCTCGTACATCTTTTCAAAGACACGGATGAGATTCTGAAAGCTCCAGAGATCGATACCGGCTTCCGGCTCATCAAAGACCGAAAGGGCGGTGCCGCGGGCCAGTACCATGGCGATCTCGATGCGCTTTAATTCACCGCCGGAGAGGCTGGCATCCAACTCACGGTCGATATAATCGCGGGCACACAGGCCGACTTCGCTGAGGTAGGCGCAGACTTCGGCAATATTGGCGTCCTTTCCGGCGGCCAGGTTCATCAGGTCGCCGACCCGTAGGCCCTTAAAGCGCACCGGCTGCTGAAAGGCATAGCTGATGCCCCGGCGGGCGCGTTCGGTGATGGAAAGGGCGGTGATGTCCTCGCCATCCAGCAGGATGCGGCCGGAGGTGGGGGTATAGATACCGGCAATGATTTTGGCTAGGGTGGATTTACCGCCGCCATTGGGGCCGGTGATGGCCACAAAACGGTCCTGGATCGTCAGGCTGATATCGTGCAGTATTTCACGGTTTTCTTCGGTTTCGTAGCTGATGTGTTGCAATTCCAGCATAGAATACTCCTTACATAATAAGAGATGGATGGGCCGCAAATAAGACCTTACGAGTATAGTTTACACATTTTTGGGGCAAAGTGCAAGGCTGTGGGGGAAATTCTCCATAAAAAAGGAGCAAAACAGTAATGCAGCGGGGGAAATGACGAGTTAGCCTTGGCAAACTGCACAAGTTTTTTGTTAGTCAAGGCTAACCTGATGGCAGGACTGCCGAAAATGCGGGAGGAGAATTTTTTTTGAGAAAAATCCATTGACAAGAGAGGGCGGTTTTTGTATTATAATGCATGGTTAGCAAGCGCTAACTGCAAAGTGACATCAGCCAAAAGAAAGACACCGGCTGAGGAACGGAGGACAAACAAATGATGCCTTTAAGCCTGGCGCAGGTAGGGGAAGAAAATATCATCAAGCGCATTGGCGGCAGCCCGGAGGTAAAACGCCATTTGGAGAATCTGGGCTTTGTGGTGGGCGGTGAAGTGACCGTGGTAAACACCCTGGGCGGCAATGTGATAGTGAATGTAAAGGAAGCCCGCGTGGCCATCAGCAAGGAAATGGCGGTAAAAATTATGGTATAACGGCAGCGATGCCTTTTTACACTACATAAGCACAAGCGAAATGTGACAAGAAGGAGGAACCAGACGATGAAAAATCTGAAAGAGGCCAAGATCGGCGAGACCGTCCGTGTGGTAAAGATCCATGGCGAAGGCGCCATCAAGCGACGCATCATGGATATGGGCCTGACCAAAGGTGTTGAGGTTTATATCCGCAAGGTAGCGCCGCTGGGCGATCCCATCGAGGTAACGGTGCGCGGGTACGAGCTTTCTCTGCGCAAGGCCGATGCCGAACAGATAGAGGTAGAATAAGTCGGACCCCGCGGGAGGCTGCATCCCGCATTTTTAACGACATATGGTTAGCGTCCGCTAATCAAAATCATCAGAAAGAGAGGCCATAACGCATGGATGTAAGAATTGCCCTTGCCGGTAACCCCAACAGCGGTAAAACTACCCTGTTCAACGCGCTGACCGGCTCCAACCAGTTTGTAGGCAACTGGCCGGGTGTTACCGTAGAGAAAAAGGAAGGTAAGCTGAAAAAGCACGAGGGTGTTACCATCACCGACCTGCCCGGCATTTATTCCCTTTCCCCCTACACCCTGGAAGAAGTAGTAGCCCGTAATTATCTGCTGGGCGAGCGCCCCGATGCCATCCTGAACATCATTGATGGTACCAACCTGGAGCGTAACCTGTACCTAACCACCCAGCTGACCGAGCTGGGCATCCCGGTCGTCGTCGCCATCAACATGATGGATTTGGTAAAGAAAAACGGCGATAAGATCAATGTTGAGGAGCTTTCCCGCCAGCTGGGCTGCAAGGTTGTAGAGATTTCTGCCCTGAAGGGGACCGGCGTGATGGCTGCCGCCGAGGCTGCCATTGATGCCGCCAAGAACAGCAAGACCGTTCCGCAGCACACCTTCTCCGGCAGCGTAGAGCACGCCCTGGCCCACATTGAGGAAGCCGCCGTGCACAATATGCCCGAAGAGCAGCAGCGCTGGTACGCCATCAAGATCTTTGAGCGTGATGACAAGGTGCTTTCCTCCCTGAATATCGATAAGGGCGTACTGGAGCACATCGAAAATGACATCAAGGCCGTAGAGACCGAAATGGATGACGATGCCGAGTCTATCATCACCAACGAGAGATATGTCTACATCGGCGAGGTCATTAAGGCCTGCTACAAGAAAAAGAATCACGGCGGTCTTTCCACCTCCGATAAGATCGACCGCATCGTGACCAACCGCTGGTTGGGTCTGCCCATCTTTGCCGCAGTGATGTTTATCGTTTACTGGGTGGCCATGGTGGGCGTGGGCGCCCCCGCGACCGACTGGGCCAATGACGGGCTGTTCGGCGATGGCTGGCACCTGCTGGGCATCGACGGCGGATACGGGAAGCTGGCCGAGGAATACGGCGATGCTTCGCTGATCGTGGACGGCTATGATGCCTACATCGAAGAAAATGGCTCGCTGGCCGCAGATGGCACCTTTACCTATGAGGTAGAAGATGAGGAAACCCTTGCTGTCTCCACCGAGACGGCGACCATGGCAGACTATGAAAAGGCCAAGGCGACCCTAGATGAGATCGGCGATGAGCCCGACCCCGCTGATTACGGCGTATGGGTACCCGGTATTCCTGTACTGGTAGGAAATGCTCTGGAAGCTGCCGGCACTGCCGACTGGCTCTCCGGCTTGATTTTGGACGGCATTGTGGCTGGTGTCGGCGCTGTTTTGGGCTTTGTTCCCCAGATGCTGGTGCTGTTCCTGATGCTGGCTTTCCTGGAGGCCTGCGGCTATATGGCCCGTATCGCCTTCGTACTGGACCGTATCTTCCGTAAGTTCGGCCTTTCCGGTAAGTCCTTCATCCCCATGCTCATCGGTACCGGCTGCGGTATCCCCGGCATCATGGCTTCCCGTACCATCGAGAATGAGCGTGACCGTCGCATGACCATCATGACCACCACCTTTATTCCCTGCGGCGCCAAGGTTCCCTTCATCGGCATGATCGCCGGCGCTCTGTTTGGCGGCAGCGCCTGGGTTTCCACCTCCGCTTACTTCATCGGCATGGCTGCCATCATCATTTCCGGTATCATGCTGAAGAAGACCAAGATGTTTGCCGGCGATCCCGCTCCCTTCGTGATGGAGCTGCCTGCATACCACTGGCCCACGCTGGGCAATGTCCTGCGTTCCATGTGGGAGCGCGGCTGGTCTTTCATCAAGAAGGCCGGTACCATCATTCTGCTTTCCACCATCTTTGTGTGGTTTACCTCCCGCTTCGGCTGGCTGGATGGTCAGTTCTGCATGCTGGAGGAGGAGCAGATCAGCGCTTCCATCCTGGCCAAGATCGGCAATGCCATCGCCTGGATCTTTGCACCTTTGGGCTGGGGCAACTGGCAGGCGACCGTTGCTTCTATCACCGGTCTGGTTGCGAAGGAAAACATCGTTGGTACGCTGGGCGTACTGTACAGCGGCGGCGCCGGTACGGTATATGATGCCATCGCGGCTGCGTTCAACGGCATCACCGGTTACAGCTTCCTGGTATTCAACCTGCTGTGCGCTCCCTGCTTCGCAGCCATCGGTGCTATCAAGCGTGAGATGAACAGCCCCAAATGGACCTGGTTCGCTATCGGTTATCAGTGCGGCTTTGCCTATGCGGTAGCCCTGATGATCAACCAGTTCGGCGGCCTGTTCACCGGCAATGCCAATATCATTGGTGTGATCGCTGCGGTCATCGTACTCGCTGCTATCATCTACATGCTGGTACGCCCCTATAAGGAGGCCACCAAGCTGACCACCAAGGTAGAGATGTAATTCGCAAAATCACTTTAGACCATAGACATAACAGAAAGGAGTCGGACTTATGCTAGCATGGATCACGGAAAATATCGGTACGATTCTGATCTCGGCCGTATTGCTTCTCGTTGTTGTACTCATCATCCGGAAGCTGGTAAAGGACAAGAAAAAAGGAAAATCCAGCTGTGGCTGCAACTGTGCCCACTGCGCCATGTCGGGCTCCTGCCACCAGAAGTAACAAAGCAACAGGCGGGGAGACGCAGATGGAAGCATCTGCGTTTCCCCTTTGCCTTAACAGGAGGTAAGCAATGGCTAACCAAAACGCACTGACGGCCGCCCATATCCGCTACCTGCTGGTGCTGCTGCGGCTGACTGCCGCAAACGGACACACCCGCTGCGTCGATCTGGCGGCGGCACTAGGGCTTTCTCCGCCCAGCGTCCATAATATGGTGGATACCATGACGGCGTTGGGGTTAGTGAAGAAAGGCACCCGCGGGGCGGTCTCGCTGACCGAATACGGCAGCAGAACGGCCAAGCGGTACCAGCGGTACTACCACAGCGCGGCGGCACTGCTGCGGCAGGGTTTCCCGGAGCTGACAGAGCCGCAGACGATGATCTGTCAGCTGCTGGCGCAGGTGCCGGAAGAAAGCCTGGCGGGGCTGTGTGACCGCCAGGAGGTAGAAGAGGCGGCCTCCTAAGGAGGACCCTATGAACATACAGGAACTGTACTGGACTGCGGCGCTGCTGCTGGCGGTGGCCGCGGGACTCAGTTACATCAAATACAAAATAAAAACACTGCTGAAAAACGCGGCGGAGAAGAAAGGATGAGTGAGATGGTACAGATGACGCTGAAGGTGGATGGTATGGCCTGCGGCATGTGTGAGGCGCATATCAATGATGCCATCCGCAGCCACTTTGCTGTAAAGAAGGTGAGCTCCAGCCACACCAAGGGCGAAACGGTCATCCAGTGTGAGGAACCGCTGGAGGAGGAACGCCTGCGGGCGGTGATCGCCGAGACTGGCTATGAGTTGAAAAGCGTGACCACCGCGCCCTGTGAGGAAAAGCACGGCCTGGGCGGGCTGTTCCAGCGTAAATAAAGCGGAGCCAAAATGATATACTAACAGCACAAGCGGAAAGGGGGCGTCGGGATGTCGGAAGAACTGGTGGTGGAGCAGTGCAGCCCCACCATGGCGGGGCTAAAAACAGGAAACCTATTCAGCTGCCCAGCGGAGGATACCCGCACGCTGTGGCAGAGTATCCGCCGACTGAACCAACGGCTGGTGCCCTGTGGTATCCGGCTGGTACCGGTAAAAAGCCTGGGTGACCGAGAGCTCATCTACATGTATCGCCCGGAAAAACTGCGGCGGGACCTGCGGGAGCAGGGGGCACGCGCCATTCTGAGGGAAAAGCGCTACCCCACCGAAGACCCCGAGCGCTGTGTGGTGGAGCTGGTGCGCCGCCTGAACAGGGGAAAGGATTTTCCGCATGAGATCGGATTGTTCCTGGGTTATCCGGCGGAGGATGTCAGCGGATTTATCCGGCATGGCGCCCGCTGTGCCAAGTGCGTGGGCACCTGGAAGGTATACGGCGATGAGGAATCCGCCCGGAAGAAATTTGCCCTGTACCAGAAGTGCACCCGCCTGTACTGCGAAGCCTATCGCAAGCACAATAACCTGGACCGGCTGCTGGTGCGCACGCACGGCAGCTGAGCAAAAGCCCCGCCATTAGCGGGGGCTTTTCTTTTGGGGCCGGGTGTGGCATAATAGGGATAGTAAAGCGGAAAAGAGGCGCGGTAAAATGGAAAAACCGAACTTCCAGCGGGAGACTGAAAAAGCAATAGAGCGGCTGTGCGTGGTGTCCCGCCCGCCGCTGCTGCTGCATGCCTGCTGCGCGCCTTGCTCCTCTTATGTACTGGAGTACCTGACCCAATATTTCTCCATTACGCTGTTTTTCTGCAATCCCAATATCACCGACCCAGCGGAATACCAAAAGCGGCTGGCGGAGCTGCGGCGCTTCTGCGCCGAGGCGCCCTTTTGCCGGGATGTGACGGTGGTGGAGGATTCCATCTCCTCCGAGGCCTTTTTGCGGGCTGCGGCCGGCCTGGAGGACGCCCCTGAGGGCGGCAGCCGGTGTGAACGGTGCTTCCGGCTGCGGCTGGAACGCACGGCGGCCTATGCCCAAGAGAAAGGATTTCCCCTTTTTGCTACCACGCTTACGGTAAGCCCCCATAAAAACGCTCCGCTGCTCAATGCCATTGGGCAGGAGTTGGGCAAGCGGTACGGGGTAGAATACCTGCCCTCTGATTTTAAGAAAAAGGGAGGCTATCAGCGGTCCATCGCGCTTTCGCGGGAATATGGTCTGTACCGCCAGCCCTACTGCGGGTGCGAATTTTCCCGCCGGCAGGCCGAGTGGGAGGGCCGCTGATACAAAATCCCCAAAGGAATAAAGCACGCAAAAAAAGACGCCGAAAGGCGTCTTTTTTGCAAACCGCAGAAGTTTTTCGCAACCGGCGCAGGGATAGAAAAGGGGCGGGCGTGGGTTGAACCCATATGCCCGCCCGCGGTTTTAACTTACTGTGCGGTTCCTAATGGCTTGGCTCAGCCCTCAACAACCATCTCGAACACCAAGGCGTTGGTGCCGGTGGAATCCAGCATGGCAACCAGAAGGGGACCATATTCGCCCTCAGCAAAGACAGCGGCATAGGTGACACCCTCTACCTCGATCTTTACAGTGGTGTCATTTACAGCAGAGTAGGTACCTTCGGGTGCAGTGTCGTTGCCCTGATACAGTGTAACGGTGGTCTCATCATTGAAATAGAACTGATAGTAGTCATCCATCTGGCTCAGAACTTGATTGACCTGATCTTCGGTCATCACAACGCCGTTGACACAGCCACCGATAAAGCTCCAAGCAGTGCCGACCAGATCAGGGACGGTATCCATAAAGGTATACATGGTCAGGACGCTCTGAGCATCCTCGCCGCCCTCATTGGGGGTATCTACGGGGTCGGGATCGGGGGTGGGGGTGGGCGCGGGCTCATCGCCGCAGGCGGCCAGCGCCAGCAGCATTACAGCAGCCAACAGGATTGCAAGCAGTTTCTTGTTCATGGTTTGGTTCCTCCAAAAAATTTTTCTTTTATATAAACCGCGGAGTGCGGTCTATAACGGTAATAATGGTTCATTCGTAGATTAGGGTAGAGATTTCTCCGCCCTCGCACAGGAAGAATACGCTATCGGAGTAGGCGTAATTATCCATGGCGTCGCGCATCTCAAATACCATGCCGTAGCGGCCGTTCGGCAGCTCCATTTCGGCAAAAGAGGTATCAGCGGTCACGGTCAGCTCTTCCACGGCATAGGCATCCAGGCCATCCTCCCCGGAATAGGAGGAGAGATACCAGATGGTGGTGAGGGTATCGCCGGGCTGCAGCAGCCGCAGCTCCTTATCGGACATACCGGCCTCGCCAATGCCCTGGCGGGCCCCCAGGATACTCCATTCCTCAGTGGTAAAGTCGTAGGCGACCTGCAGGTTGTAGGGCTCGCCGTTCAGCAGCACCGGCACGGAGTAAAGGTTATAATCCTCACCCTCAAAGCATAGCTCCATGTAGACCATATGCCCATCAATGCCGCCCCATACGCCGCGGAAGTTATCGGAGAAGACACCGTTTTCCCAGTCAGCGTTCATATCGTTATCGGTACCAAGAAGCAGCATGATGTCGTTTTCTTCATCGAAGTAGTACAGCGAAAAGCCGATGCCCGCCAGAATGCTGTCGGCTTCCGGCCCCAGGGTGAGATGGGAAACACCGTCCTCATCCACCTGCAGCGGCATACCGTCCCAACCCATAGCGGCCAGGCTTTGTATCTGCGGCAGCTCCTCGTAGTTCATGCCGGAGATATACTCCATCCCGGCGTCGTCCAACTGGCCGGTCAGCTCGTAGGAGTAGAAATATTTGAACGCCTGGCCGGCGCCGACATTGGTGTAGCCATACAGATCGTTCAGGTCGCCATTGTAGGAATAGTAGCAGGAAAGGCCGGTGGATTCGGCGCGGTAGGGCCCGCTGACCCGATACAGCACACAGTCCTCCAGGGCATTCAGCACATCTCCGGCGGTTTGCAGCAGGCCGGTGCTCTGCCGGGCCATGTGGCCCAGATCCACCATGTTGGTGTAGCCCTGCTCACGGGTGTTGCCGCCGTAGTTTTCGCTCTGCGCGGCAATGCGGGCAAACCGGGAGAAGAACCCGGGATCCTCGCAGGCGGCGGCCAGCGCTTCAGCGCCAAAGGCCTCATAGGCCTCCAGCAGCGGGCCGGTGCGGGTCAGGTCGGTCAGGGAAAGGGTAGCATTGCTGTGGGTGCCTACCGCCTGGCAGCCGGCATAGTAGGCATCACAGATGACCTCACCCAGTGCGGCGCCGTCCATGGCGGGATCGGCGGCCAGGGCGCCCAGCCAGCCGGTATAGTCCCATCCGTTGGCGGGCTCCACTTCCTCGGAGGCCACCAGATAGTGTGCGGTACCGGCAAAGGTGCCCGCCACATCCACCGTGGCCATCAGGCAGGTATCAAAGCCTACCAGCTCCAGGGGCGGATTGTTTTCATCGGCTTCCCACACCCGGCCAAAGGCAGTCTGCATCTCATCCAGGGTTAGGGAGTCATAGCCGTAGCGTTCATCAAAGGCCGCTCCGCTTACCGAGCCGCCCCCGTGATTCCAAAAGAGAACGGCAGTCTTTTCAGCCGGGTAATTCTGTTTGCAGTAGCGCAGAAAATCCGTCAGCGTGGCGGCATCGCCCATGCTGGCGGGGGGCAGCTCATCCACCAGGGTAAGCCCCTCGCTATCGTACACATAGCGCTGCAGGACATCGGCATCAACAACATTGTTCTGCCAGGTCTTGGCGCCGCCGGTCTGGATGACGACCCGGACATTCTCAGGCAGGGCCACCTCCATCATTTCCATCAGGTCGCTGGTGGCAAAGCCGCCGTTCGATTCCAGGTCGCTGCCGCACAGGTACCAGTAGATGGCCCAGGTGCCGGCCTCGGCGTTGGGTTCGGGCGTAGAGATATCTTCTCCACACGCACCAAAGGCCAGCACCAGAAAGAGCGCCAGCAAAGAACTCAGTATTCTTTTTTTCAAGGGTAGTTCCTCCATGTTGATTGGGTAAATGAATAATTGCGACAAGAGTACACTATTTAATTGTCTTCATTGTAGCATGGGAAAGTAAGTGAAAATGGCCCAAGTGCGAAATGCGAAAAAATTGGTGTGAAATGCAGCGCGATATAGTTGCAAAATCGACATGGATAAAATAGAATAAGACTAACGACAAGAGGAGGTGAGGGGCATGCTGCGCATTGGCGTATGTGATGACGATAGAGAATTCCTGCAGCGCTTGGTGCAGATGATCCACATCTGGTCGGATCACAGCGGGATCCCCACCGAGCTGTATCCCTTTGATAATGGGGACGAGCTCATCGCCAAAAACGCGGCCTTCCGCATGGATATCATCCTGCTGGATATTGTGATGCCGCTGCTGAACGGGATGGATACCGCGCGGGAGCTGCGCGCGCAGGATACCGCGGTAAAGATCATCTTTTTGACCTCCTCTCCGGAATTCGCTTTGGAATCCTACGAGGTAAGGGCACAGGATTACCTGCTCAAGCCCATCACCTACGAGCGGCTGCGGCGGGCCCTGGAGGATTGCAGCCACCTTTTCGAGGCGGAGCCGAAAAACATGGTGCTGAAGACCTCCTTCGGCTTCCAGAAGCTCTATTTCCACGACATCGAATACGCTGAAGCCCAGAATAAACGGGTGGTATTCTATCTGCGCGGAGATAAGGTGGTGGAAACCTCCGAACCGCTGCGTTCTTTTGAGGAGCGCCTGACCGTCAGCAGCGGGTTCTTCAAGTGCCACCGCAGCTACCTGGTGTACCTGCCCAATGTCGATCACTTTAATAATAACGAGATCTTTACCAAATCCGGCCGCAGCATTCCCATCGCGAGGGGCTACGGCAAAGCCTTTCAGGAGGCTTATTTCGCGCATATGTTCCAAGAGGAATAAAGAAAGAAGGGACCTCCATGCTGGAAAGCATATTGGCTGTGCTGCATAATGCTACTACGCTTCTGTTTGGCGTTTACATATCTGCAGCCTTCCTGGGCGTTCGCATGAACCGCCACAATGTCTTTACTCTGCTCATTTTTTCCGGCGCGGTGGGAATCATCTATATCGCTGCTTACCTGGGCCTGGGCACCGAGGGTACCGAAAAAATCTATCCTCTTATTATCCACTTGCCGCTGGTGCTGTTCCTTTCCCGCTACTATAAGTACAAACCGGCGCTTTCCGTCCTTTCGGTGCTTACTGCCTATCTTTGCTGTCAGATCAGCAAGTGGGTGGGCCTGGTGGCCTATGCTGCCATGCCCCAGATGTGGATCTACTACGCGGTACGCATCACCGTCACAGTCATCACCTTCATTATCCTTATACGGTTTGTCTCCGATGCTACCGCGCAGCTGTTGCAAAAGCCCACTCGGTCCCTCCTCATCTTGGGCCTAATGCCACTAGTCTACTATGTGTTTGATTATATCACCGGCGTATATACCACGCTGCTGTATTCCGGCCGGGAGGTCGTAACGGAATTTTTGGGCTTTGTGCTGTGCATCGCCTACATCCTGTTCCTGTTCATGTACTTTAAGCAGTATGAGGAAAAACGGGAAGCGGAGCTGCGCAACCAGCTGATGGAAATGAAGCGTACTCAGTCCGAAAAAGAGATCGAGGCAATCAAACGCTCCCAATATGAAATTTCCATCCTGCGGCATGATATGCGCCACTTCCTCACCAATATTTCCGGCTACATCGAAAATGGCGAGACCGAAAAGGCGCAGGAATTCATCCGCGAGGTCATCACCGCCACCGATAATACCGCCACCCAGTGTTACAGCAAAAATGAGGTAGTCAATCTGATCCTCTCCTCCTACGAGGAAAAGATCAAAGCCGGCGGCATCGAGTTCAAATACTCGGTGCAGATACCGGAGGAACTGCCCTATTCCGAGGTGGATCTGACCGCCATTCTCTCCAACGCGCTGGAAAATGCTATCCACGCGGTCAAAAAGCTGCCGCCGGAAAAACGCTATATCGAGCTGGACCTGCGCATGAAGGAAAACAAGCTGCTCATTTCCATCAAGAATACCTTTGCCGAAGCTCCGGAGCTGCGGGACGGCCTGCCGGTAGCCAAGGAGGAAGGCCACGGCTTTGGCAGCCAAAGCATCCGTTATGTGGCGGAAAAGCTGCACGGCAATTGCCAGTTCTCGGTGGTGGATGACCGCTTTGTACTGCGGGTAGTGCTGTAAGCCGTAATACATAAAGGGAGATACCGGTGTGGGTACCTCCCTTTTTTCGCAAAAGGAATGCCCCCGGCCGGGCTCTCCGGCGGGAGGCAGTATTTTATGGGATCAGAACGCGACCTTCATAAACAGGGCAACGCAGCACAGGATAACAG